>OGIX01000285.1_pt1 | contig 44613 bp, 41 predicted proteins | sample 1571901 | NCBI WGS metagenome assembly OGIX01 (sample SAMEA2582102, study PRJEB24529) | metagenome | biome: Human gut stool | place: China | collected 2011
TATTTATAATCATTTTGAAATTATATAGTACTAATATAATTGTTTTTCTTTTATTGCAACAAAAGAAAAACACTAGGCGTAAACCTAGTGTTCATCACGGTTGCGAGATAGTCCGTAAGCGGAGTTCTGTATTAAGCAATCATCTATCTAGGCTTACTGTTGCCAGTAAGCTCAAGCGACACACCACGTAGCGGGACGGGCCACCCATATGCTACATCTCGGTCTTGCTCCAGGTGGGGTTTACATAGCCATGATGTCACCACCATGCTGGTGAGCTCTTACCTCGCCTTTCCATCCTTACCAGTCACTAAGTGAACTCAGGCTAAAAGCCTTCTGGCGGGATATCTCTGTTGCACTATCCTTCAAGTCACCTTGACTGGCCGTTAACCAGCACCATCGCCCTATGGAGCTCCGACTTTCCTCTCCTAGCTTCTAGAGCTAGCAGCGATTGCATGTACCACTCGCAAGAAATATAATATCACACATATTCAATTCTGACAAATAGTTTTTTTAAACAAAATATAGAATTATGAACAACATGATTAGAATTATCCAACTATAGATACCTATTCCTGAAAATAATAGTGTTATTCCAATAAGCACAAATATACATAACCTTGCCGCTGGATTTGGACAACTTGGTTGCCTTGGCTTAGCTGATGGCGTCTTAATAGCACATATTATATCATTAACAGTCTCCCTAAATACTTTTCCCCAATCAGTTTTCTTCGACATAATACCAACCTTACTAATTACTATAGTTTATAATATGTCTTTACCTATTTATCTTATTACTACAATTTTAAATTTTACGTAATTAATATAATTTATAAAAATGTATATGGATCTTCTTCAACCTTTGATAATATAAATTCTACATCATTAAATTTATCTATAATATTTTTCATTACATTAAAGAATACAATTTGTTCTGAAGCAAAATGACCAGCATCAATTATATTTATTCCCATCTCTTTATAGTCTGAAGCAAAATGATATGTAGTATCACCTGTTATAATACAATCAGCACCCTTACTTATGGCTCTTCCTATAAAATCTTGCCCACTTCCATTAATAATAGCAATCTTATTTACTTCATCTTTTCCTTTAACTACTCTTAAATTATTAATATTAAAGGTAGCCTTAACCTTATTAATAATATCCTCTAATGTAGTAGCTTTCTCTAATTTAACTAACCTTCCAAGACCTGCTTCCGAATCTCTTTTATTAGTCTCTAGAATCTCTGATGTGTCATATCCTAACAAACCTGGTATACTATCATTTAACCCTTTTTTTGCAGAATCTAAATTAGTATGGCTTGAATAAAGACTGATATTATTTTTTATAAGCTCAATTATTTTTTTACCTTGAAGAGTATCAGTAGTTATATTATTAGGGCGTCTAAAAATAAGAGGATGATGAGTTATTATTAAATCTACATTATTATCTTTTGCTTCTTGAACTACTTTCAATGTACAATCTAATGCTACTAAAACTTTTTTTACTTCCTTTTCTCTATCTCCTACCATAAGACCTACATTATCAAAATCTTCTTTTAAAAAAGTAGGAGCTAAGGTTTCCATAACCTCTATAATTTCTTTTACCTTTTTCATATTATCACCTATAAATATTTTTTCATTCTACTTATTATCTCTATTTTTTCAGAAACTTCAGCTTTTCTCTTTATTGCTGACTCACTATCATCTGTAATAAAACCTAGAATCCTGTTGTATTCATCTATTTTATAATCAATATACTCTTTCATTAATGGATGTTTACTTCTTAATAACATTGGACTTATTTCATAGTATATGCTATCTAGTTCTGTTGCCTGACCTTCAGCTTTTCTCACCTTGAATAGTTCATAATAAATACCTTCATCAAAACATAAATCTTCTTTAATTATTTCAAAATCATTTTTATAAAGATATTCTCTTAAAACCTCTGGATTTTGTGCTGGAATAAGTACTAAGTAGTTGCATGAAGCTACTTTATTAAAATCTTTCTGAATTATATCTCTAATAAGATTTCCTCCCATTCCAGCTATTACAACCTCTTCTACTTCATTAATGTTTAAAGGTTCAAATCCATTTCCTAATCTAAACTCTATTTTATCATCTATTCCCTCTAAAATAGCATTTAGTTTTCCTTTTGCTAATGGCTCTTTATTTATGTCACAAGCTATAGCCTTCTCGCATAGTTCATTTCTTAAAGCAAGTAGTGGTACATATCCATGGTCTGTTCCTATATCTGCTAATGTAGTTACCTTTTCTAGATTTGATACTATAAATTCAATTCTTTTACTTTTATCCATTATTATTACCTCTGCGCTCTATTTTTTGTAAATATTAGCTTTTAATCCTTAATCTAGTAAGAAGTTAAAACATTAGGAAACTTCTAATATCTTAACTTCTTTAAATATAAATTATGTTATTTTTCGAATTTTATTTCTTATAAATTTAACCAATAAAATAGCACCGGTTTTAGGTGCTATTTCACTAGTCTAAGTAATCCTTAAGCTTTTTGCTTCTTGAAGGATGTCTAAGTTTTCTTAAAGCCTTAGCTTCAATCTGTCTTATTCTTTCTCTAGTAACATTAAACTCTTTACCTACTTCTTCAAGAGTTCTTGCTCTACCATCATCTAATCCAAATCTAAGTCTTAGTACCTTTTCTTCTCTTGGTGTTAATGTATCTAGAACATTTATTAATTGTTCCTTTAACATTGTAAATGCAGCAGCTTCTGCTGGTGCTGGTGCATCATCATCTGGTATAAAATCACCTAAATGTGAATCTTCCTCTTCACCTATTGGTGTTTCTAATGAAACTGGCTCTTGAGCAATTTTTTGTATCTCTCTTACCTTATCAACTGGTAAGTCCATAACCTTTGATATTTCTTCTGGATATGGATCTCTTCCAAGTTCTTGAAGTAATTGCCTTTGTACTCTTATAAGTTTATTTATTGTTTCAACCATATGAACTGGAATTCTTATTGTTCTAGCTTGGTCTGCTATAGCTCTTGTTATCGCTTGCCTAATCCACCAAGTAGCATACGTTGAAAACTTAAAGCCTTTACGGAAATCAAATTTCTCTACAGCTTTAATTAGTCCAAGGTTCCCTTCTTGAATTAAGTCTAAGAAAAGCATACCTCTTCCTACATATCTTTTAGCTATACTTACAACTAGTCTAAGGTTCGCCTCTGCCAATTTTTTCTTAGCATATTGGTCCCCTTCTTCTATTCTTTTTGCAAGTTCCATCTCTTCTTCTGATGAAAGAAGAGGAACCTTACCTATTTCCTTTAGATACATTCTAACAGGGTCATCTATAGCAATACCTTCTGGTATAGTAAGATCTAATTCTTCTTCTACAATCTCAGCCTCCACTGCTTGACCTTGAACTTCTATTCCCATCGATTCAAGAACCTCATAAATTTTTTCAATTTGTTCAGGTTCTAAATCAACATGGTCTATTTCATCCATTATCTCTTTGTATGTTAATACCCCTGCCTTTTTTCCTTTATCAAGTAGGTTCTTTACTATAGACATCTTTCCATTTCTATCTTGGACGTCTTTCTTCTTATTTGAAGCTGCTTTAGTCTTTTCTTCCACTACTTAATTACCTCCTTCCAGTACATTATCCTAATTCAATTTTCTTCTTTTAAGTTCTTTACTAATTTTAGCTAACTCAATAGCTAATGATATAGATTCTTCAATCTTCCCTTGATTTTCAAGAATTTTTTGTTGTTTTTTCAACTCTTCTATCCTTTGTTTCAATTTATAATTAGTAATTTCATTGATATAATCCTCTATTAATCCTTTTATATCTTCAACATAAAACAAATTAATATCTTTAATTTTTATAAATTCTTTTATACTTTCCGTATTATTAAGCTGAGACTCAATAAAAGATACTACATTATCTTTATTTTCCCCTTTAGCTCTTTTAATAATAGTGAAAATTAATTTATGTTCTGGCAATACTAGGTCATTTTCATCTAACTTTTCTTCTATAATGTCTAAATATTCATTATTTTCTAAGATAAGCTTCAACAAAGATCTTTCAGCCTTCAAAAATCCAGGCTCTATATATAATTTTGTTCCACTTTCTTCCTTGTTATTCATATTATTTCCATCATTGCTATCATTAATCCGCTTACTTAGCATATCATATAAAATTTGCTCCTTAATTCCAGTATTTTCTGAAGCTTTTTTTACATAAACATCCTTTTCTAGTGGATCTAAATCCGATAATATATCCATGACCTTTTTAGCATATAAAATACTTGATTGACTATTTTTAAAATCTATTCCTTCTTCAGCCTTTTTAAGTCTATAGTCTATTAAAGGTGCTGCAGAATTAATTAATTTTAAAAATGCCTCTTTGCCATTACTTCTCACAAATTCATCAGGATCTTTCCCTTGTGGTATTGATAATACTCTAACATCAAAGCCAGCTGTCCTTAAAATCTCAAGTCCTCTCATAGTTGCCATTTGTCCAGCTATATCCGCATCATAAGATATTACTACCTTATCTGCATATCTCTTAAGAAGTCTTGCTTGATTAATAGTAAGAGCTGTACCTAAAGATGCTACAACATTTGTTATACCATATTGATGTAACGTAATTAAATCCATATATCCTTCAACAATGATAAAATATCTCTCTTTCATATTATGCTTTAAAGCAAAATTTAAGCCGTACAAATTAGTACCTTTTTGAAAAATCAATGTTTCTGGAGAATTTAAATACTTAGGCTTTGAATCATCTAATACTCTTCCACCAAATCCTATTACCTTACCTCTATAATCAAATACTGGAAACATAACTCGATTTCTAAATCTATCATATTTCCTATTTTTTTCAGGGTTTACAGAAAGTAATCCTGCCTCGATCATTAGCTGTTCAGATATGTTTTTTCGTTTTAAATGATTCATAAGGCTATTCCAACTATTATTGGCATAACCTAATCCAAAACTTCTAATAGTTTCTAGTTTGATGCCTCTGTTTAAGAAATATTCCTTTGCAGTATTATTACTCATCAAATTAGAAAAAAAGAATTTCCCCGCTTCTAGATTTACTCTATATAATAATTCTTTTTTTTGTAAGCTCTTATCCTTTTTTTCATTTTGGAGTTCTAATGTAATATTCGCTCTAGCAGCTAAATATTTTACAGCATCTAAAAATGACATGTTTCTATTCTTCATAACGAAGCTTATTACATTCCCTGCTTCTCCACATCCAAAGCATTTATATATCTGCTTATCTTGCGAGACAGAAAATGAAGGTGACTTTTCATTATGAAATGGACATAATCCCATAAAATTTCTTCCAGACCTTTTAAGCCTTACAGTCTCCGAAATCACCTCAACAATATCATTCTCATTTTTAATTCTTTCTAGAATCTCTTCTGAAATCTGCAAGGAGACTCCCTCCTTACCTAATAAATTTTATTAATTACTTTGTATGAAATTCGACATTTAAAGTTAAAATCCTTCTTTTTTTAATATAAAAATTTAATATTAAAAATAAATTACTAATATATTGTCGATATTCTAATTTATAATTCTATTTTAATTTTACAAATTTTATTCTGCCCAAAAAATTAAAATTATACAACATTTTTAAAAGATAACAAACTTTGGTACAAATAACTCATTAAATATACCTATACAATAATCATCACTCATACCAGCTATATAATCTGCTACAGCTCTTTTTAAGCCTTCTTCGCTAGCAATTTTTCTATATAACTCTGGTAGTTTTTCCTCATGTTTACAATAATATTCCAATAACTGATGTAATATAAATTTTGCTTTATCTCTTTCAACTTTAAGAACATCACCTAAATATATATTAGCAAACATAAATTTTCTTAGTTCCACCATTGCTTCTTTTACTTCATTACTTTGACCTACTTCATAGATATCATTCTCTAAGTTTGTTATAGTTTCTTTTATCATATCCGATATTAACACTTCTATTCTTTCTGAATGAGATTTTCCTAAAACATTTATTACCTCCTTAGGTAAATCATCTTCACTTAATAACTTTGCTCTTATAGAATCATCTATATCATGATTTAAATAGGCAATCTTATCACTGTATTGAACAATTCTACCTTCTAAAGTTTTAGCTTTATTTATTCCCTCACTTAGACCACTATGATTTAATATCCCATCTATAACTTCATGAGTTAAGTTAAGACCTCGTCCGTCTCTTTCTAATTTTTTAACAACTCTTACACTTTGCTCATTATGCCTAAATCCACCTTCTAAGAACTCAGATAAAACTTCTTCTCCATTATGAGCAAATGCAACATGACCTAAATCATGACCTAAAGCTATAGCTTCAATAAGAATTTCATTTAGCCCTATTCCAACACCTATAGTTCTCCCTATTTGAGCCACTTCTAGAGTATGAGTTAACCTTGTTCTATAATGATCACCAAAAGTTTTAATATAAACCTGTGTCTTATGTTTTAGTCTCCTAAATGATTTTGAGTGAATAATTCTATCTCGATCTACCATAAAACAAGTTCTAATTGGATCTTTTTCTTCAAAAACCTCTCTCCCTAAACTATCTACACTTAATATAGCCTGTTTAGCTAATGTCAAGCTTTCAAATTTTTCTATTTTCTCTCTTATATCCATTTAACTCACCTCAAGTATATTTATTCTATATTTTTCTCAAAAATCCTTTATTTAATCTCTACATTTAAATAATATATGAAATCTACCACTACCTTATGTATATTTGTAAAATAAAACTAATATTATATATTATTAAACTAAGATAAGGAGATATTTCTATGGCTTCTGAGAAACTTTTATTTAATAACGATGGCTTGTCTTTAACTAATATAAAAAAATATATATTACCTCTTTTTTCATTAGAAAATGCATCTGTATCTATGGTTAAATTTAAAGATACAGATAAACAAAGAGCAGTCTTTAAAATAGAAACAGAAAGAAATTCCTACTGTTTAAAAAAAGTTTATTATAATGAGGAAAGCTTGCTTTTTGTGTATTCTGCTATGGAGTGGTTATACAGAAATAATTTAAATGTTCCTAGATTACTACCTTCAAAAAACAACTCCAGATTTGTACTGTTCAACAACATGATTTTTATATTAACACCGTGGGTTGCTGGTGATAAATGTGACTTTGATAATTCTACTCACATAAATCTTTCTTGTCAAACACTTGGTAAAATACATAAAGTCTCAAAAAACTTTTTTCCCATAGAAGGTAGTACTAAAAGAGAAGGACTTGAAGATTTTCATTTATCTACAAGTAAACACTTTAATCAACTCTTAGAGAATGCTAATTACGCAAATAATATAAAAGATAGATTTTCTAATATTTATTTGAACAATCTTGATTATAATCTAGATTTAGCTAAATTGTCCTTGGAAATTTCGTCCACTATAGATTCTTCTGATTTATCTACATCTTTGTGTCACGGAGACTATGTAAACAAAAATATAATTATAGATGATAAAGATAATGTTTTTATTATAGATTTTGATAAATGTAAATATGATTATAGTTCATATGATATATCTTATTTTTTAAGACGATTGCTAAAAAGGCCAACTACAAACTGGGATGTACAGATAACTATAGATGTCTTAAATAGTTATCTTAAGGAAAACACTCTTACTTCTTCAGATTTTAAATATATATTAGCCTATTTAGCCTTTCCACAAAAATATTGGAAAATCTCTAGAGATTACTATAAAAACATAAAGAAATGTAATAAAAAATCTTTTGTTACGCTCTTAGAGAAAGGACTTGAAAGAACTGCTAACCAATTAGAATATGTAAATAATATGATTATAATTTTAGAAAAGTACTACAACGTTAAATTTTAAAAAGGAAGTGTCTCCACTTCCTTTTTTTTATATTAACTATCTTGGATTTTTAACTTGAGCTTGAGCTGCAGCTAATCTAGCAACTGGAACTCTAAATGGTGAACAAGATACGTAGTTTAATCCTACATTGTGGCAGAATTCTATTGAAGATGGATCTCCACCGTGTTCTCCACAGATACCTAATTTAATATTTGGTCTTGTTGCTCTACCTTTTTCAGCTGCCATCTTTACTAATTGACCAACACCATTTTGATCTAATTTAGCAAATGGATCTTGCTCATATACTTTTCTTTCATAGTAATCATTTAAGAACTTAGCAGCATCATCTCTTGAGAATCCAAATGTCATTTGAGTTAAGTCATTTGTACCAAATGAGAAGAATTCTGCTTCTTTAGCTATTTCATCAGCAGTTACAGCTGCCCTTGGAATTTCTATCATTGTACCTACTAGGTAATCAAGTTTAGTTTCCTTTTCTTCCATAACTGTTTCAGCTGTTCTTACAACTATATCTTTAACAAACTTTAATTCTTTAATATCTCCAACAAGTGGAATCATTATTTCTGGAACAATATTGTATCCTTTATTCTTCTTAACTTCTATAGCAGCTTCTATTACAGCTCTTGTTTGCATTTCAGCTATTTCTGGATAAGATACAGCTAATCTACAACCTCTATGACCCATCATTGGATTGAACTCATGTAAGCTTTCAACAGTGTTCTTTAACTCCTCAAAAGTTAATCCCATAGTCTTAGCAAGCTCTTCTATTTCCTCATCAGTATGAGGTAAGAACTCATGTAGTGGTGGATCTAAGAATCTTATTGTAGCTGGTCTTTCCTCTAACTCTTCATATATTCCAATAAAGTCTTCTCTTTGCATTGGAAGTAATTTTTCAAGTGCAGCTCTTCTTTCTTCTTCATTCTTAGCTACGATCATTTCTCTAACTGCCATTATTCTATCTTCAGCAAAGAACATGTGCTCTGTTCTACAAAGACCTATACCTTCAGCTCCAAATTCAACTGCTTGCTTAGTATCTCTTGGAGAATCTGCATTAGTTCTTATCTTTAATGCTCTTATTTCATCTGCCCATGCCATAAATGTAGCAAAATGTCCAGATATTTCAGGAGTAACTGTATCTATAGCTTCTCCATAAACATTACCAGTTGAACCATCTATTGAAATATAATCTTCAGTAGTATAAACTTTTCCGTCTACTTCTAAAGTTTTTTCTTCTTCATTAACCTTTAAAGTTCCACATCCAGCAACACAGCAAGTTCCCATTCCTCTTGCGACAACTGCTGCATGAGAAGTCATTCCACCTCTTACTGTTAGAATACCTTCTGCTGCTATCATACCTTCGATATCTTCTGGTGAAGTCTCAAGTCTTACTAAAACTACTTTTTCCCCTGCTGCAGCTCTTTCTTTAGCTTCCTCTGCAGTAAATGATATCTTACCACATGCTGCACCTGGTGATGCTGGCAAGCCCTTAGCTATTGCTGTAGATTTCTTTATTTCAGCAGTATCGAATGTAGGATGTAGTAAAGAGTCTAATTGCTTTGGCTCTACTTTTAGGATAGCTTGTTCTTTAGTTAACATTCCTTCTTCAACTAAATCAACAGCTATCTTTAATGCAGCTTGAGCAGTTCTTTTACCATTTCTAGTTTGAAGGAAGTATAAAACACCTTCTTCTATAGTGAACTCCATATCTTGCATATCTCTGTAGTGATTTTCTAATGTATGAACTATATCCATGAATTGTTTATATATAGCTGGGTTTTGCTCTTCTAATTTAGCTATTGGAAGTGGTGTCCTTATACCTGCAACAACGTCTTCACCTTGTGCATTCATTAAGTATTCACCATAAATTTCTTTTTCCCCAGTAGCAGCATTTCTTGAGAATGCAACCCCAGTTCCTGAAGTTTCTCCCTTATTACCAAATACCATTTGTTGAACGTTTACTGCTGTTCCCCATTCACCTGGAATATCGTTTAATCTTCTATAAACTATAGCTCTTGGGTTATCCCATGATCTAAATACTGCAGTAACAGCTTCAATTAATTGCTTTTTAGGATCTTGGATGAAATCTTCACCTTTTTCCTTTTTATATAACTCTTTATATTTACCAACTAATTCTTTTAAATCATCTGCTGTTAGGTCAGTGTCAAAGTGAACACCTCTAGCTTCCTTCATCTCATCGATAAGATTTTCAAATAATCTCTTTTCAACTCCCATAACAACATCTGAGAACATTTGAATAAATCTTCTATATGAATCATATGCAAATCTTGGATTGTTTGTAAGCTTTGCCATAACTTCAACTGAAGTATCATTTAACCCAAGGTTTAATATTGTATCCATCATACCTGGCATAGAAACTCTAGCCCCTGATCTTACTGAAACTAATAATGGATTCTCTAAGCTTCCAAATTCTTTTCCAGTAGTTTCTTCAAGCTTTTTAATATTTTCTTGTATTTCTTCTATTATTGCATCTGATATTTTCTTACCATCTTCATAATACTTGTTACAAGCTTCTGTTGTTACTATAAATCCTTGTGGCACTGGGATCCCTAGTTTAGTCATTTCTGCTAAATTTGCTCCTTTACCTCCAAGAAGGTTTTTCATTGTTTCATCGCCTTCACTGAAAAGGTAAACATACTTCTTTTTCTCCATCTCAATACTCCTCCGTTCAATACAATTATAAATATATATACTATCGAAGCTTGGCTCCGTAGCTAACTAATTTTATAAATTTTATTGTTTTTATACCATATTTTTTATACCCGTTATTTTTTTGTTTTATACCCGTTATTTTTTTGTTTTATACCCGTTTTTTGTTACCCTAATTACTTTCCCCAAGCTTTACAAATAACTTTGTAATATTTGTCTTAGATATTTTACCCACAATTTTATACTTGTCTTTTTCTTTTGAATCTTCTTCAATTTTTTCTACTATTGGTATACTGTCAATTTCATGTTCTATTATTTTCTTTGCTAATGAATATGCACTGTCTTCTTGAAAACCATAGATTATATTTGGCATTCTAGTCATAATAACTCCTACTGGAACCTTATGTATATCTGTTCCTCCTATAGCAATCTTTAAAAAATCTTTTCTCGAAACAGCTCCTACTAAAATATCATTATTTTCAACGAATATCGTACCTATATCATTTAAAAATAAGAACACAATTGCATCATATACCGTTGTTGATTCATTTACCGTAGCTGGTTTAGACATTATAGTTTCAGCTTTAATATTAGATAAGTTATCTAATATATCACTATTTAACTTTCGTCCTACGTATACATAACCATCCTTAGGTCTAGCATCTAATATCCCTATCATAGTTAAGATAGCTAAATCAGCCCTTAATGCAGCTCTAGTAACTCCTAATTTACTTGCTAAAGCTTCACTTGTGACAGGCTGTCCTTCTTTAACTAATCTAATTATCTCTTCTTGTCTTGACGTTAATTTCACGTTACCCCTCTTTTCGACTTTTTAGGGAATATTCAGACAATTTAGATTTATTTGATATTTACAGTATAATTATAACATTTTATCAAATTTTGACTATACTTAATTTTCTGAAAAATTAGTCAAATCAGCTGATTATTCCCTATTTTTTCTATTTATTGAAACTATACCCCTATTTATCTCTTAATTACTTCCTTTTTCTTCCTCTTCAAATTTCACAGTATATACAAACGTATTAGTTTCACTTTCTTTCGTAGATGTATTATTGTCATGTTTCTTAAATGCATCAACATTTACTTCTGATACTTTATCTTTAACTACATCAGCTATATCTGAAGCTTTTTCTTTTGCATCATTAACAGCTTTAGATATATATTTATTTACAATTTCTACAGTACCATCTGCTTTTGTTATTTCTATAGTTACCTTTGTTACTACTGCTGCAACAACTACAAAGGCTAAAATCGGAGGAATTATAACAGCTATAACAGCTGCTGCTATACCAGCATTTACAGGCACATCAACGATTGTATCGCCATCTTTAGATACTTTTATTCTTGATATATTCCCTTTGTTTATTAAGTCTTTAAGCCAAGCCTTAAGCTCTGATATTGTTTCTGTATTATTACAAGTACCTCCAGTACTTTTTTCCGCTCCAATCCCACTTTCATAATTCTCTTTAGCTTTTTCCTCTAAAAGAATTATAGCATCTAATACATCACCATTTGTAAGTTCTAAAGCACTTTTGGCTTCTGCATAAGATACTCCTGTTCTTTCTTTAACTTTATCTACTTGCTCTAATGTTACTTCCATATATCTCACTACTCCTTAATATAATTTAACATCTCTAAGCTCTTAGGACGTTTTGAATAATTTGAATAAATTATATACGTTGTTACCTTCTCAATTTGCTTTTTAACTTCATCTGTTAAATTTAATCTATAAACTTTATCCATTGGTGTATTGTTTAAAAATCTCAAAGCACTATATGCAGCCCTAGATATATAAATTCCACCTACTTTATTACACTCATCACATACTCCACCAAAATTATTTAAAGAAATATATGTAGATGAGTTTATAGGTTTTTTGCATATACTACAATTATCAAATACCAAGCCATATCCTGTAGCTTTCAAAACTCTTAATTCAAAAGATCTTATTAAAAGCTCATAATCTAAAGCATCAGTATTTAATAAATATAGACATGTTATAAAATCTTTAAAAAGATTCAAATTTTTTTCTCCATCTTCCACACAAATATCGATAAGCTCACATACGTACGACGAATATGTAAGCTTATCTAAATTGTCTAATAACCCTTGAAAAGAGTTTATAATTTTACCTTCTTGAAGATTGTAGAGATTTTTCCCTTGAAAAAGTGAATAGTCAGCAAAGCAAAGAGGTAGAGTCATAGATAAAAATTTACTTTTACTTTTCTTTGACCCTCTTGCTATAGCTGTAACCTTTCCTTCAGCCTCTGTATATATCCAGATAAGCTTATCATTCTCTTTATAATCCTGTGATTTTAAAACAACACCTTTAGTATTTAAAAGTGCCAATAAATCCACCCCTAGTTATTTCATTTTCTTATATCCTAATTCCTTAAGTAAAAGATTGTTATCTCTCCATTCTTTTCTTACTTTAACCCATACCTTCAAGTTAACTTTTGCATGTAAGAATCTTTCAATTTCATACCTAGAAGTTTCACCTATCTTCTTTAAACTAACTCCATTTTTACCTATGATTATTCCTTTATGTGAATCTTTTTCACATATCAAATCTACCTCTATATGATATGTTCCATTTTCACTTTGTTTCATTTGAATAACATCAACAGCTATTCCATGCGGAACCTCATCTCTAAGGTTTCTTAAAGCTTTTTCTCTTACTATTTCTGATACTATAAATCTCTCTTGTACATCAGTTATCATATCTTCTGGATAGTATTGTGGTCCTTCAGGCATATATTTTTTCATTAATTCAACTAAAGTATCTACATTCTTTCCCTTTAAAGCAGAAATAGGAATTATTTCTTTAAAGTTGTACTCTTCAGAATACATTTGTAAAGTCTTAGCAACTTTATCATGACTGTTTTCATCCACTTTATTTACTACTAAAAACACTGGAGCATTTTGTTCTTTTAGAGCTTCTAAAATAAACTTATCTCCTCTTCCAATTTCTTCATCTGGATTTATTAGAAATAGTACTAAATCGACTTCTTTAATAGAATCCTTTGCTGAATTAACCATAAATTCACCAAGCTTATGCTTTGGCTTATGTATCCCTGGTGTATCAACGAAAACTATTTGATAATCCTCACCTGTTAATATTGTTTGAATATTATTTCTTGTAGTTTGAGGTTTATTTGATACTATAGATAGTTTCTCACCCATTATTTGATTTAGTAGCGTTGATTTTCCTACGTTTGGTCTACCAACTATTGTTACGAATCCTGATTTATACATTAACTTCCTCCTAACCATTTAAATCTTTTTTTGAAAAGATTCCTGGTAATATTTCATCAAATGTTTTTACTAAATAATCATTTGCATTTTTTATTATTATAACAGGTATAGATGTATCTACTACAAACTCAGCAATTACCTGTCTACATATACCACATGGATATGTATAAGTGCTTGTGTCACCAACTACAGCTATAGCCTTTATTTCTCTATTTCCTTCATATACACCTTTAAATATTGCAGTTCTTTCTGCACAATTAGTTCCACCAAAAGATGCATTTTCTATATTACATCCTGTATATATTTTTCCATCTTCAAATAAAACTGCTGCTCCAACTTTAAAATTCGAATATGGGCAATATGCTTTTTCCCTTGCTTCTAATGCTTTTTCTACTATCTCTTTGTAATCCATATTTTCAGCCTCCATTCTTAAATAGTATATCACATTTAAATTTATTGTCTCCAAATATCATAAAAATTTTTAAATATTTTTATGATATCTAAACCTTTGATTTAGAGACACACTTACAATTTAAATATAGTAAATATTAACAGTGTCAATAAAACTCCTAAAAGAGCTCCTACGATGACTTCAAAAACTGAATGAACTTCTGAGTCTACCCTACTTTGCGCTGTAATAAAAGCCATCAAATACGCTAAAATTATACATATTGGTTCTTCTGTAATGAGCGAAATAGCAGTTGATATAGAAAAAGCCAAAGCACTATGCCCACTTGGCATACCACCCTTCAAAGGAGTTCCCTCTCCATATATAGCTTTTATTATAACCGTTGCTAAGCTTACTATTACTAGAGCTATAAATATCATATATGGCTCGGAATTCTTCATTTTGTGGACAACTCCATAAGATATCTCTTCAAGTTTATCCCAAAATATAATATATCCAACTAAAACTGCATTTATAGCAGTTATTAACACTGCTCCAGCCGCCGTATTTTTTGCTACTTTAGCTAAAGGATGATAATAATTTGTATTTAAATCTATAGCAGCTTCTATTGCTGTATTTATCATCTCAGCTACAAATACACTTGTTATAGTTAATGCTAAAATTAAAAATTCTACTTTTGATACATCAATAAAAAAACATGATAGCAAAACTATAACAGCTCCAACTGTATGTATTTTCATATTCCTTTGGGTTCTTACAGCATAAATTATGCCGTTTATTGCATGATTAAAACTCTCTAACAACCTTCTCATTCCCATAATTATCACCCTTTTATATTATCTCTTTATATCTAGTCCATTTAATATTTCCTCTTCCCTACTTCTCATTACCTTCTTCTCTTCATCTTCCATATGGTCATATCCAAGTAAATGTAGTATAGAATGTACTACTAAATAACAAACTTCTCTTTTAAAAGAATGATTATATTCTATACTTTGCTCCATTGCTCTTTCTAATGATAATACCATATCTCCTAAAACTAACTCATCTTGATCCATATACATAATATCAAACTTCTTATCTTTATATACATCCTTAAAAACTTTTCCCTTCGGATAATCTAACATAGGGAAAGATAATACGTCTGTAGCCTTATCTATGTTTCTAGTTTCATTATTGATCTCTCTTATTTCCTCATTGTTTACAAATAACAATGAAATTTGGCACTTTTGTCTTACCTCCTCTTTTTCTAAAGTATTAATACAAACTTCTTCTAATTCTTTTATAAATTCTTCTGTGACATCTATTTTATTTTGTCTATTATCTGTATATAACATATTTTTCTCCTTTAAATTGAAATTTATTTTAATAAAATGGGAAGGTAAAAACCTCCCCGAATATATTATTATTTTTCTTTTGGATATTCTACCCTTTGATGATAAACACCAATTAAAACTTTTAAGAAACACTTTTTAATATTTTCTATATCTCTTAAAGTCAAATCTGAATTAATCAATTGATCTGATTGCAATTTATCTTTAAATATATTATTTACCATTTCCTCAATTTTTTCTTTAGTAGGCATAGGTATTGATCTTACCGCTGCCTCAACGCTATCTGCTAACATAATTATTGTAGCCTCTTTACTAGATGGAATTGGTCCACTATATTTAAAATCTTCTTCTTTAATTTCATCTGGATTATCACTTGAATTTTTCAATGTATAATAAAAATACTTAACTAACGTTGTACCATGATGTTGTATAATTATATCTTGAATAATTTCAGGCAATTTATACTCTTTAGCCAATTCTAATCCATCTTTAGCATGAGAAATAATAATTTGGGCACTTAAAGTTGGTTTAATTCTATTATGCGGATTTTCTCTTCCCATAAGATTTTCACCAAAAAATATCGGTCTCTTAAGCTTACCAACATCATGATAATATGATCCAATCCTTGCTAAAATAGGATTTGCATCAACTTCCTCAGCAGCTACCTCTGCCAAGTTGGCAACCATCAAGCTATGATTATAAGTTCCAGGTGCCTCCATTAATAATCTCTTTAGTAAAGGGCTATTAGGATTAGACAGTTCCAATAATTTCATATTAGTAACTATTTTGAACGCACTCTCTAGAAATGGTGTAAATCCTATCGCAAATATCCCTGATAATAAAGCACCTAATATTGAAAAAGTCACTTCAGATACAATCATTTTAAAATTATTAGATACTAATAATCCTGTAGCTAAAGTAACAATAGCTGAAGCTATAACCATATATAGAGTCGCTTGTAAAACTTCATTTCTACCATTTACTTTCTTTATCGACGTGCAAGCCACTATTATATTAACTATTCCCAAAACAATTACTTGTGGACTAAAACCTGTAATAATTGCTACGAAAACTAAATTCAATGTATTTATTACAACAGCTAATTTATAGTCTAGTAACAAAGTCATAATCAACGCTGTACATCCTAGCGGAATTACAAAAGGAGAAACAAAGTTTAGCGACCTAGCCATTATTATCGATACAATATTTAAAATAATGATCATTAATACTACTTTAGTATTTAATAATAGTCCCAATCTTTCTTTTTTCATATATAGGTATTGAAGTGCTAGTGTTAAAAATACAAGTGCAGCTAAAACGATATATATAAATAAATATCCTTTATCTACTCCATCTCCTATAATACCAAGCTCTGTTAATACCTCAATTTGAGATTGAGTTATTGGTTCTCCTTCTTTTACAATTATTTGACTTTTCTTTATATATTCCTTTGGTGCAGATTTTAAAGCCTCAGTAACTTTTTCATCTGTCTTATCCTTATCAAATACCCAGTTAGGCTTTATTTGCGAGTACGCCATATCCTTTAATATGTTCTTTAAACTCTCATCTAGCTCCGAAGAATCTATTACATCATTAGCAATAACTTTAGCCTCATCAATAGTCTTAGCTTCTATATCTTCATCACTTTCATCTCTAATATTATTCTCATATACCTTTTCTAACGCACTTAATAATATCCACTGCATTTCAGTGGCCTTTTCATTAGTTATTGATAATAATGTTTTGTAATTGCTATCGGTTAACGTAAATGTATCTATCTTTTTTAAAGTCTCAATTTTTTCTTTTTCAGACACTTCACTACTTCTCAAGTTTATTAACTTTGTAAAAAATGTTGTTACACTCTTAGTAGCTTCAAGTTTTACTTCTCCCTTAAGTGAATATACCTTTTCTACTGATTCTATTATTTCATTTTCTTTAGCCTTTGTAGCATCTTGATCTATTATATCTCTTGGTGCCTTTATATCTACTTCAGCTATATCCCCAACCTTTAAATCATACTTACTTGGAGCTACAGCAGTAAGCATTATAAAATAAGTAATAATAAAAACCATAGTAAACAGAAAACTTCTACGCCATTTCTCTCTAGAATTTTCAAACTTTTTCTCATCCACCATTTTCATATACTCACCTTCTCATCCCATTAAATGTTAGTATTGCACAGGAATATTATTTACTATATTTTTCTCTACAACAAAAACTACCTTTATAGTTAAATTCCCTTCATTATCTAATTGCTTCTTTACAATTTTATCTACTACCTTAGAATCTCTAGTAAGATCTTTTTTTAATGACTCTTCTAAATTTTCTATAGCAATCTTTTCCGCTTCTTCTTCAGTAAGTTCTATTTCTTTTTCTGTTCTCTCATAATATACCACTTCATTAAATATTTTTCCACTCTTTTCTATTCTATCATACTCTTTAAAATCTTTTATAGCCTTCTTTAAATATATTTTTTTACCAAATAGACTAATGTAATATTCCGTTTCCTTGTCTCCACTCCTCTCCAACCTTGTACCAGTTAATTTAAGTTGCATCGTTTTCTCATGAAAAGTGTTAGCTATTACCATTCCCCTAGGTGGAATTATATATTCTTGTCCTTCTTTTCCATCTATACCTTCTATCAATACATCACCTTTCTTAATCATTTGCTCTTGTTTAACTGCAGGCCTACCTGCATAAGTATAAACCTTAACCACTTCTCCATCTTCAGTGGCAACTAAATTTCCATACTGTCCACTCCATTCTGTAGGCGGGTTAATTTTCTCCTCTATAGTTACATTCAAAGTAGATCCTTCTACTCTTACCCTAAGCCATAATATCTCACTATTTGCATTTTCTAATTTCTTTTCTATATCCTCAACCACTATATGATTTTTAGGCAACCCTGGCTTTATACCAATCTCTTTTAATTGTTGTCTTATTTCAAAAGGAGAAATATTTTCTTGAACATTTATATCTATTGCCCATATATAATTAGATAATAAAAATATGACTCCCAAAAACACTAACAATCCAAATACCAAAGATATTTTCCCTTTTAAGTTTCTAAGCCAAAATATAGTGCCTTTTCTTTTAACTATAGTTATCTTTCCTCCCAAAGCTTTAATAACTTCACACACTTCATCGTAATTAATATAATCAATATCTAATCTCATAGTAGAAATATTCTTTTTATTTATTTTATATATGTTTATATTTCTATTCCAAAATATGTTCAAAATCCTATCAGGATTCAAAAGTTTTATCTCTACAGTTATTCTTCCTGCTTTAATATTATTCATCCCCATAATTATCACTCCTCATAAGATATTGAAGCAAACTTTCCGCTAATCGTTATTGTTGATGTTGCTATATATAATATTTCAAACCCTTCACCTTTTATAGATATAGGGCCTAGTTTACTATTTATCCTTATTTCATATTCATTAAAAGTTAATATACCTTTATGGTTCTCTATAGTAACTTCTTCTTTACCTACAACTATTATCTTTGGCACATCTAATACAACATCCTTTGGAAGATCTAACTTTTCAATTAATATAGCTCTCTTTTTACTTAACTTTTCTCCCATTATATTTCCTCCTAATTAAAGTCTCTCAATGTACTTTATGATAAAATAAGGAATAAAATCACAAAATAATAAAAAAAGAACTCAATTTACATTGAGTTCTTTCTTTATTAATATTTTAATAGTTATAAATCCTAACTTACAAGTTTCTAAATCTACTTTGTATTGAAATAATTGGTATAACCGATATAATAAGTTAACCTATATTTTATATGTCATTATCCCTATATCTGTAGCCGTGTTTTACAATTTGTAAAATCTCTTTACCTAATTGCTGAGGAAGGTAACTTATAAAGATTTACCATTTTATAAATCTTTCACTCCTTAGTTATTAATTCAATTTAAATAGCTACCTTTGATCTTTGCTAAAACCTAGAAATCTATATATCATGATCAAGTACTACTATTTTATCGATTTAATAACGCAGCAGATTTATTAAAGGAATATTTTGCAATATACCTACAGAATTCTTATAGTTTATTTTTAATAACACTAAAAAAGAATACTACTTGAATTTTCTCTTTCTTGCAGCTTCTGATTTTTTCTTTCTTTTAACACTTGGTTTTTCGTAGTGTTCTCTCTTTCTTACTTCTGAAAGAACTCCAGCGTTAGCGCATTTTCTTTTAAATCTCTTTAAAGCACTTTCTAGTGTTTCATTTTCTCTAACTTTAATTTCTGACATCTATTATCCCTCCCTCCGCTAGCTCAAATTAATTTATAACTCAGCTACGGGCTTAATAACACACGCTATATTATATAATATTTAGACTTAAACTGTCAATAATAAATAACTTTTAACTTAGCCTGGTGGCCATTGTAGTTCTCTTCCACCTAGCACATGAAAATGCATATGTCCTACTGTTTGACCGCCATCTTCTCCACAGTTATTAACTATTCTATAGCCCCTCTTATCAATTCCAAGCTCTCTTGCTATTTTATTAATCACTACAAAAATATGTGCAACAATTTCACAATTTTTTTCATTTACTTCATTAGCACTTTTTATATGTTCCTTTGGAATTACTAAAAAGTGAGTAGGTGCTTCTGGGCTTATATCATAAAAAGCCAAAACTTTATCATCTTCATATACCTTCTTTGACGGAATTTCACCTTTTATAATTTTACAAAAAATACACTCCTCCATAAATTCACCTCCCTTTAATATAGTTAAGAATTAAAAGTTAATAGTTAATAGTCTAGAATCATATATTAAATTATTAACTCTTCTCTATTAACTATTAACTGCTTTAAACCATTTCTGCTATTGCATAATCTTTTTCAGCTTTTTCTAATCTTACATCCACTATTCTACCAGTAATATTAGCAGCCATACAATGAACTTCAACTTTTATATAATTTCTTGTATATCCTTCGTATACATCTTCTTTACCTTTTACTCCTTGCTCCATTAAAACATCCATTTCTCTGCCAAGGAATTTTTCCGTAAATGCTTTTTCATTTATATCATTTAACTCAATAAGTTTTTTACTTCTCTCATCTTTAACTTTTCCATCAAGTTGATTTGGCATATCCGCTGCCTTAGTCCCTTTTCTTGGACTATACTTAAATATGTGAGTCTTTGTAAGTTTTATTCTCTTTAAGAATTCATACGTTTCGTTAAATTCCTCTTCAGTTTCACCTGGGAAACCTACTATTACATCTGTTGATATAGAAACATCAGGAAGAGTTTCTCTTAAAAGATTTACTGAATCCTCATATTCTTTAGCTGTATATCTTCTATTCATTCTTTTTAACGTTGCATCACAACCACTTTGAAGTGAAAGATGGAAATGAGGACAAAGTTTCTTGAAGTTTTTAATCTTTTCTATAACTTCTGGAGTAAAGAATGCTGGTTCTATAGAACCTATTCTAATTCTTTCTATTCCATCAATTTTTTCTATTTCATCAATTATTGAAATTAAATTTACATTACCTTCTAAGTCTAATCCATAAGATGCTGTATGTATTCCTGAAAGTATAACTTCCTTAAATCCATTTTTAGCAAGCTCTCTAACTTCAGAAAGAACCTTATTAGGATCTTTAGAGCATACTGAGCCTCTTGCATACGGAATCGTACAATATGTACAGAATCTATTACATCCATCTTGTATTTTTAAGAAAGCCCTAGTTTTATCTTGGTAATCTTCTATTTTTAAATCTTCAAAAACCTTATTTTGAAGAACCCCTTGAACGTGTACCTGAGATTTACCTTCATCTTTAGCTTTATTTACATAATAAACTACATCACCTTTATTTCTTGTTCCTAAAACTACATCTACTCCTGGTATTTCAGAAACTTCTTTTGGTGACATTTGTGAATAACACCCAACAGCTGCAATTATTGCATCTGGATTAGTTCTTCTTGCCCTACTTATTATCTGTCTTGATTTTTTATCTCCCATATTAGTTACAGTACATGTATTAATTACATAAACATCAGAAAACTGATCAAAGTCTACAACTTCATAACCTTCTCTTATAAACTTTTCTGCCATTGCCTCTGATTCATATTGATTAACTCTGCAACCTAATGTAGCAAATGCGACCTTCATTAAATTACTCCTCCTAAATCACTAAGCTCATATTGAATTAATGATGCTGCAACAAACCCAGCTGTTTCAGTTCTTAATATTCTCTTACCTAAAGTAATTATATGAGCACCTTTATCTTTCAGTTTTATAATTTCATCTTCTTCAAATCCACCTTCAGGACCAACTAATATCCCTACAGTTTTAATATCATTCAAATTAATATTTTCTTTTTTTAAATTATTAATTAAAGTCTTTATCCCAAAACCTTCTGCATTTTCATAAGGTACTAACATCAAATCTAACGAATCCATTTCTTCTAATACATCGTTAAAACTCATAGGATCTAAAACTTTAGGAACTATACTTCGTTTACTTTGTTTAGCAGCTTCAAGCGATATCCTATTTAATCTATCTAATTTCTTGAATTCACCTTTCAGTTTAACATCTACTCTTGAAGTTATTACAGGTTTGAATTCATAGATACCAAGCTCTGTCCCTTTTTGAACTATGAGGTCCATCTTCTGACTTTTAGGAAGTCCTTGATATAAGATTATCTTTATATCACTTTCATTACTTCCTTCTATAGTTTCAATTATATCTAATATTACTTCTTGCTTATTAACACGATCTATTTTAGCTAAATATTCTGTTCCTTCGCAATTATTTAAAATTACTTCTTCTCCAGGTGCTAATCTCAATACTTTCATTATATGTTTAACATCATCACCTATTATTTTTCCTATATTTTCATTTATTAATTCTTTTGATGTAAAAAATTTATGCATACTTTTCACCTTTAAAGACTATTTTAATCTTGCAACTATACAGTTCCATTCGCCATCTCTATTTTTTTCTATTACTTCAAAACCTGATTTTTCAAGCTTATCAATTACCATATCTACTCTATCATGAATAATTCCAGAAGTTATAAAATAACCATCCTTATTTAATACTCTCTTAACATCATCAGTAAGGATACAGATTATTTCAGCTAATATATTAGCTACTACCACATCTGCTTTACCATCTATAACTTCCACCAAGTTACCATGTAATACTTCTATGTTATTTAAATCATTATATTGAATATTTTCTAAAGAAGATTCTACAGCTACAGGATCTAAATCTACTCCAACCGCTTTTTTAGCTCCTAATTTTGCAGCAGCTATAGCAAGTATCCCTGATCCACATCCTACATCAAAAACAATACTATCTTCTTTAACGTATTTTTCTAATGACTGTATACACATTCTTGTAGTTTCATGAGTTCCTGTCCCAAAAGCCATCCCTGGATCTAAATTCACAACAAGTTCATCACCTTTTGCTTCATACTCTTCCCATATTGGTTTAACTACAATTTTTTCTCCAACCTTAGAAGGTTTATAATATTTTTTCCAATTGTTCGCCCAATCTTCTTCATGAACTTTTTCTGATTCAAGCTTTCCATCTCCAAGATCTATTCCCATCTCTTTTAGATCTGAAAGTCTTTCTTCTATGTATTTAAGTACATCTTCTATATTATCTTCTTCAGAAAAATATGCTTTAACAACAGCTGCATTTCCTTTATGTTCTAAAATATTTATATCTGCAAAATCCCAAGTTAGTGGGCCTTGCTCTCTTCCTAATATATCATTTGGATCCTCTATCGCAACACCCTTGCAGTCTAAGCTATAAAAAATGCCTGATACTGGCTCTAAAGCCTCACTTTTAGTTATAACTCTTACTTCAATCCATGTTCCTTCCATGCATATCATCCTCTCTTATTTTTTCCTATGACTAATTCTATATTCTACACTTATGTAAAGATAAAGTCTATATCTAATTTCTATTAAAACTCATACTAAAAAGAGCCGTATATACAGCTCTTAATAATACTTTTATTAAATTGCAATTGTTTTTGTTTCTAATTCAATAATTTTTCCTTTAGCATTATTATTCTTTTTGCTCTTCTTTTCTACTCTAACTTTTCCGTGAGACAGATTAAATGTAATAGCACAAGTAGAAATAAATAGTATCCCTAGTTGTGGTGCATAAAGGGAACAATCAACTAATCCTTGGACTATAACCACTACATTTAATGATACTAACAAAGGTACTAAAGGTTCCTTAACTTTATATAGCTTGAAGAGATCTTTAACCAACTTCACCTTTATATACAAATACATACATAATCCAATTATTCCCGTAGATACAAGAAATGTTAAATATATATTATGTGAATGTATACTGTTTCCATTATAATAGAAAAATTCCTTTCCATGCTCTAAAGTTGCTAACGTCCCCCATCCCATTAAAGGCTTTTGAGATATCATCTTTAAAGATCCTGTCCATATATCATATCTTGATGAAAAAGAATTATTTATTTCAGTGAAAACAGCTTGAGTATTACCTTTACTTTGTAATATTAAAAATATTGATATAATAGTAAAAATGCTTAATCCTAAAATTATCATCTTTCTTTTATCTTTCAAATTTTTCAAGACATAGTAGCAAATTAACGCAGATACAAAAGCTACAAAAGCTCCAGATGATTCTGTTAATAGAAGTGCTATTAACATTACTCCAGTACACAACGCATAAATACTTCTTTGTTTTTTTCCACTAGTTATAGTTGTTAAATATAAAGCTATAAATATTGCACTTGCAAACCAAGCCCCAGCCATATTAGGATTTCCATAAGAACTCACAACTCTATTATTAAAAGGCCCTACAACTTCTCCTGTACTCTTATGAAGATATATATACATTATTTTTTCTATTACCCCATTAATTGCAGTTAATGCCGTTAAGTAAACAGAATATTTTAAAACTTTATTAATTTTTCTTCTAGTAATAAAGTATTGTTGTCCTAAAAATCCTATAGAGAAATACATAAGCAACATACTAGATCCTAAAAACGATAATACACTTTCATTTTTTAAAGCTACTATAAGAGCCCAAATAAATAGTACTAATAATCCAATATTTAAATAGTTCTTTTCAATTTTCCCTTTATTTTTAATCATTAAATATATTGCATAAATTCCTGGAATAATCGCCGTCATAGGCGAAAATATAATCATAGTTACAAAAAACATCATACTCTTATCACCATTATTCTTTATTTCCTTCCAATTCACTCGTACAAGTATACCTTTATTATAATTTAAATTCAATGAAATTTTCTTTAAAAATTCATTACAATATTGTCACTTTTCTCTAGTAAACATATACATTGGTCAATTTGTAATTTTATTGTTTTAAGAAATAGTAAACAAAAAAAGACTGTATTAAATCAGTCTTTTTATTATTAGAAATTTACCCTATTTATATTCTGCAATTAAAAATTTTGTTTTTATTCCTTGCTTTGTAAACATTTCTTCGTGCTCTGTAACAACATTTCCCTCAAATCCACTATTATGTAAATCATATGTTACATATTTTATCTCTAGATTACAGCCTTTAAAATACTCTAATGATTCTTCAAATAGCTCATCATCATCTGTTTTAAACCATATCTCTCCTTCTTTTCTTAGGAAGGTTTTATACTTTTCTAGCTGTCTTGTATGTGTTAACCTTCTCTTTTTATGTCTATCTTTTGGCCAAGGATTACAGAAATTTATATATATTCTATCTACTGTATCTTCTTTACTTAACATATCATCAATAAGTGCTATCTCTTGAGACATAAGTGCCACATTATTTAATTCATGTTTTTTCTCTTCATAAGCTTTTTCTATATTTCTTTTAGCTAATACTAAAACCTCATCCTTTATATCTATTGCAATATAATTTATATTTGGGTTTTCTGACCCATGAACCGCCATAAATGTTCCTTTTCCACAACCTAATTCTAAATATATAGGATTATCATTTTTAAAGAACTCTTTCCATCTCCCTCTATACTCACTAGGTTTTTGTATGAAAAAGTGGCAAGATTCTAACTCAGGTCTTGCCCATGGTTTTCTTCTCATTCTCATATTACTTCACTCCAAATCTTTTGTTAAATCATAGATTAATTATACATATATTCTTATTTATTTCAATATGAAAAGGTTGCTATAATCTAAAGCAACCTTTTCATTTTAAGTTCACATTACATCTTAGTTATTATTTTAACACTTAAAATCTTCAAATAATTTTTTAAAACTTTCTTCATTTTTTTCTATATAACTAGAAAATTTCATATCTTTTTCTTCTAATTCCATTGAAAGTTTATAAATAAACTCAGGAATATTTTTCTTCAATATATCACCATAAACTTTTCCTAATCTGCAATCTTTCGCTAAGAAACTTCCATTAACATGTACTTCATAAGCTTCTTTAACTACATCATCTACTCTTTTCTTCTTTCCTGTTAAACCAATTTCAGCAATCTCATGAACTCCACACGAATTCCCACATCCTGATATATAAACTCTTGGTAATAAGTCCAATCTATTTACTTTTTCTCTTATATAGCTTAACATTTCCTTTAATGTTTCTTGGCTATTTCCTATTCCTAATTGGCAAGTTGGAACACCGATACAAGAAACGCTATATTCAAATGAAGTTTTCCCACCAATTGATTTAGTAGCTTCTAAAAGTTTCTTTACTTCATTTCCATTAAGATTTCTAATATATATTCCTTCAGTCATTGATAATCTTAGTTCTATTGCTTCAAATTCAGATATTATATCTTTAATAACTTTTAATTCATAAACCTTAATTTGTCCTCCAAATGGATGAATATATAAACTATATAATCCTTCTTGCTTTTGAGAATATATTCTTTCATCATCTATATCAATAACTATTCCTTCTTTATTAAAAGTTATAGGTTCAATATTTAGTTCTAACTCTTCTCTATCTTTTGCTTCGTTAACATATTTTCTATATTCATTAATAAAGTTTTCTTCTCCTAGTTTATCAACCATGTATCTTACACGAGCTTTTGCTTTATTTTCATAGTTCCCTTCAGCTTTAAATAAATTAACCATTCCTTCAACATAATATAAAACTTCTTCTGGTTTTATTAATTCTGGATAAACTAAAGCTAACCTTGGATTTCTTCCAAGTCCTCCACCTAAATATACCCTAAATAAGTTCTTACCATTTTCATTAATAGCCAAAAAACCAAGGTCTTGAATTGTACAGTGTGCAGTATCTCTTTCATTGTTCGAAAATGATACTTTAAGTTTTCTTGGTAATTTATATGTTGTTATTCTTTCCATAAAATAATTTCCTACAGCTAATGCATATGGTGTTGGGTCAAAAGGTTCTTCTTTATCAACTCCTGATAATGGAGATAAAGCAACATTTCTTGGAAAATTACCTCCTGCTCCTCTAGTATATATATCTTCTTTTAATGCATCTTCCATTAAATCACATACTGAATCTATAGAAATACCATGATACTGTATCGCTTGACGAGTAGTAAAATGTAATTTATCCAATCCATATTTTACAGCCCAATCATATATTAAATTTAATTGTGGTACAGTAATTACTCCTGATGGAATTCTTAATCTTATCATAAATTCCTTACCACCTTTATGAGCATAAACTCCCATTCCACCTGAAGCATGCTTAAAATCCATCATAGACATTTCCCCATTATAAAACTTATGTCCTAACTTCCTAAAGCCTTCTATTTCTGATAATAACTTTTCTTTTAATTCTTCCATTGTACACCTCACAACTTTTAAGCATATGTTTTAATATACTGTTGAAACTATATAAGATCTTTTATATCATATTTTATATTTTCAACACTAGTTTAAAATATATTCGCTTCCGTATAATTCTTTATTAGTATATACTGTTTTGCCACTATAAATCTATAAAAAATTTAATGTATTAAAAAAAAGCTGCAATTTGCAGCTTCTTTACCTAAATAAGTCTTTAAGACCTTTTTTATGCTTTACTTCACCATCAACACTTTCCCCACAAGCTTCCATAAATGCTTTCAATGCATCTTTTTGCTTTTCGTTTAAGTTTTTAGGAATATCAACTATTACTCTTACGTATTGATCTCCTCTGCCTGATGAATTAACCCTCGGAACACCTTTACCCTTTAATCTAAATAAAGTTCCTGATTGTGTTCCTTCTGGAATTGTATATTTAACATCTCCATCTACCGTTGGAACAACTATTTCCACTCCTAGAGCTGCTTTACTCATAGAAATATGAGTATCTATATAAATATCATTTCCTCTTCTTTCAAATTGCTTAGATGATGATACATTTATTCTTACATATAAATCCCCTGCAGGTCCTCCATTGTTACCATGTTCACCTTGTCCTCTTAACGGAATTATATTACCTGTATCAACCCCAGCCGGAACCTTAACCTTTATAACTCTTCTCTTTCTTACTTTACCTTTTCCAGAACATGTTGGACAAGGATTATCTACTATTGTTCCTTTTCCTCCACATCTATCACAAGTAGAAGTGCTTACGAAGCTACCAAGTGGTGTTTGTCTTTGCACTCTAACTTGACCGCTTCCTCCACATTGATCACAAGTTTTTGGTGTGCTTCCAGCCTTAGCCCCTGTACCACTACATTCTTCACAATTTTCATTTTTAGTAATTGTGATTTCTTTTTCTGTTCCAAATATAGCTTCTTCAAAAGTTAAATTTAAAGTATATTCTATATCTGCGCCTTTAGTTGGTCCATTTCTTCTTCTTGACGAACCACCAGCTCCGCCTCCGAAAAAGCTTTCAAATATATCACCAAAGCCTCCCATATCTGAGAAATCAAAACCACCAAATCCACCTGATCCAAATCCACTTCCATCAAAGTCAGCAGTTCCAAATTGATCATATCTAGCCTTTTTCTCTGGATCAGAAAGTACTTGATATGCTTCATTTATTTCTTTAAACTTTTCTTCTGCTTCCTTATTTCCTTGATTCTTATCAGGATGGTATTTAATAGCTAGCTTTCTAAAGGCTCTTTTAATTTCATCATCACTTGCTCCCTTTTCAAGTCCAAGGGAAGCATAATAGTCTTTACTTGCCATCTATCATGTCACCACCTATTTAATTAATTACTTTTACAACTTTTTTGACTAAACAATAGTACCATTTTTAAATAAAACAGTAAACCACTTTATTTAGTTAATAGTTAATAGTTAAGCGTTAATAATTTCTGTTGAAACTCTTTAATTAACTTTTTGTAAAAACTACTCAAGTAATTTTATCTTTAATTTTCAAACTATCACTCTTAACTCTTAACTTTAAATAAGGGAAGACGGCTTTGTCTTCCCTCTATAATTTATTATTTATCGTCTTTAACTTCGAAATCAGCATCTACTACATTATCATCATGTTGAGCTGAACCTTGGTTTGCTCCACCCATGTTGTTTGGATCAAATCCTTCTGCTCCACCTTGAGCTCCTGCTGCTTGATACATCTTTGAAGATATAGCATAGAACTCTTGAGTTAATTCTTCTGTAGCTTTCTTGATAGCTTCTAAATCTTCTCCGTCTTTAACAGCTTTTAATGCATCTAACTTAGAAGTTATCTTAGCTTTATCATCAGCAGCAATCTTATCTCCTAATTCCTCTAATTGCTTTTCTGTTTGATAAGCTAATTGATCTGCATTGTTCTTAACTTCTATAGATTCTTTTCTCTTCTTATCTTCTTCTGCAAACTTTTCAGCTTCTTTTACTGCTCTTTCTACTTCATCATCTGAAAGGTTAGTTGATGCAGTTATTGTGATGTTAGCTTCTTTTCCAGTTCCTTTATCCATAGCAGATACTTTAACGATACCATTAGCATCTATATCAAATGTAACTTCGATTTGTGGAATTCCTCTTGGAGCTGGAGCTATTCCTGATAGAGTAAATCTACCTAAAGTCTTATTGTCAGCAGCCATTTGTCTTTCACCTTGAACTACGTGAATTTCAACTGATGTTTGACCATCTGCAGCTGTTGAGAATACTTGACTCTTCTTTGTTGGAATAGTTGTATTTCTCTCTATTAATGGTGTTGCTACTCCACCTAAAGTTTCAATTCCTAATGTTAATGGTGTAACATCTAATAATAATACGTCCTTAACTTCACCTGTTAATACTCCTGCTTGAATTGCTGCACCGATAGCAACACATTCATCAGGGTTAACTCCCTTTGAAGGTTCTTTTCCAGTGAAGTTTTTAACCGCTTCTTGAACTGCTGGTATTCTTGTTGATCCACCAACTAATATTACCTTATCTATTTGGCTCATTGAAAGCCCTGCATCTGATAATGCTTTCTTCATTGGCTCAATTGATCTTTGAACTAAATCATGAGTTAACTCGTTGAATTTTGCTCTTGTTAAATTCATATCTATATGCTTTGGACCAGTTGCATCTGCAGTGATAAATGGTAAGTTGATGTTTGTTTGCATTGAAGATGATAGTTCAATCTTAGCCTTTTCAGCAGCTTCTTTTAATCTTTGAAGAGCCATCTTATCATTTCTTAAATCAATACCATTTTCAGCTTTGAAAGTCTCTGCGATGTAGTTCATTATTTTTTCATCGAAGTCATCTCCACCAAGTTTTGTATCTCCATTTGTTGATAATACTTCGAATACTCCATCACCTAATTCAAGAATAGATACGTCGAAAGTACCTCCACCAAGGTCATATACGAATATTTTTTCATTATGCTCAGTTTTGTCTAAACCGTAAGCTAAAGCTGCAGCTGTTGGTTCGTTTATTATTCTTAAAACTTCTAAACCAGCTATTCTTCCTGCATCTTTTGTTGCTTGTCTTTCAGCATCATTAAAATATGCAGGAACAGTGATAACTGCTTGAGTTACTGTTTCACCTAAGTAAGCCTCTGCATCAGCTTTGATTTTTTGAAGCACCATTGCTGATATTTCTTGTGGTGAATAAACTTTATCATCTATCTTAGTTTTGTGGTCTGTTCCCATTTCTCTTTTTATTGATATTATTGTATGATCTGGGTTTGTAATTGCTTGTCTTTTAGCAACTTGACCTACTAATCTTTCTCCACCTGCTTGAAAAGATACCACTGATGGAGTAGTTCTTGAACCTTCAGAGTTAGCAATAACTACTGGTTCTCCACCTTCCATAACAGCTACACATGAATTTGTTGTACCTAAGTCAATACCTATAATTTTTCCCATAATAATTTCCTCCTCGAAATCTATCTATAATTTAAAATCTTATTTGCTATTTTATCATTTTAAAATTGCTATTTAGCAACTGTCACCATTGAGACTCTTATTAATTTTTCGCCTCTTTTATATCCTTTTTGATATACTTGTGCAACATCATTAGTTTTTAAATTCTCATCTTCAACAACTTGAATTGCTTGATGGAAATTTGGATCAAATCCTGAAGTAGTATCTATTTCCTCAACACCTAATTTTTCTAAAGATGTTTTGAATCCTTTTATAGTCATCTCTATACCTTTTTTAAGATCTTCAACATTACCATCTACAGATATAGCTCTTTCAAGATTATCTAAAACAGGCACTAATTCCTTTAATACATCAACACACGCATCAGTATAAATACCCTCTTTTTCTTTGCTTGTTCTTTTTCTAAAATTATCATACTCAGCTGATAGTCTCATAAGTCTATCTTTTAATGTATTAAGCTCATTATCAAGTTTCTTCTTCTCATCTTTTAACTTTCTTACCATAGATAATGTATCCTCTTCATCACTTTCTTCCACTACTTCTTCTGTAGTGTCTTCTACTTCCTCAACTACTTCTTCAGTAGTCTCTTCATCTTTAACCTCTTCAAGAACTTCATCTTGTTCTAACTCTCTTTTCTCTTCCATTACTACACCTCAACAATCATTAATCAAGACTTTGATTTTTAAGACTTTTATTTAATTCCTTCATTACCTGAGCCATTATAGAAAGCACCTTAGAATAATTAATTCTTCTAGGTCCTATAAGCCCTATACTTCCTATTGCTCTTCCACCTAATGTATACTCTGCAGTTATTACAGAGCACTCTTTTGCTTCGGGAATATAATTTTCATCACCAATTCTTACAGTTATATCACCATCTGGCTCTAACAACTCTATTACACAATCTTTATTACTTATAAGTTGAATCATCTCTTTAGCTTTTTCAATATCGTTATATTCAGGATAATTAAATAGATTTGTAGTACCCTCTACTACTAATCCTTCCTTATCACTGCTATTTAAACTTTCATATAACGCTGGTAGTATAGCATTAAATAAATCATCAAATCCTGCCAATTCCTTTTTTAGTTCATTAATAACTTCTAGATTAATAGCTTCAATTGTTAAATTTTTTAATTTGCTATTTAAAACTTCATTAATTCTAGATAACTTATCACTAGGTGGCATATTGCTAATTTTAATTCTATGATTTTTAATAACTCCACTATCTGTAACAATAACTGAAATTAAGTTTGATTCATCTATTTTTATAAGCTGAATAGATTTAATATAGCTTCTCTTCATAGAAGGTGTTTGCACTATACATGTTAAATTTGTAAGTTCAGAAAGTAATAAGCAGGCTTCCTTTAATAATTTATCTACTTCATACATAGCAGAATTAATTATATATTCCTTAATCTTTAATTCTTCCTCTTTACTTAACTGAGCTTTTTCCATCAATCCATCAACATATAGTCTATATCCCTTACTAGAAGGTATTCTACCTGAAGATGTATGGGGTTGCTCTAAATAACCCATTTCTTCTAAATCCGCCATCTCATTCCTAATAGTTGCAGATCCTACTCCTAGGTCATACTTCTTAGCTATAGTTCTTGATCCAACAGGTTCACCTGTCATAATATAGTCATTAATGATGGCTTGTAATATTCTTATTTTTCTTTCATCAATAGCCATTACATCACTCCCATTGTTAGCACTCATTAATACCGAGTGCTAATGACTACATTATCAATATATTCTTATTTAGTTTTTTTGTCAATTTGATATTACGTTAAATTTTCAGAATATTTTTTGTAAGTTTTTATTTTTCCAAGTTTATCTCTTTTTTTCTTTATATTTCTTTAATTTACTTAGCATTTTATCATTTATCCAATATAAACTCTGCCATTACATTATTGGAGAAGTCCATTCCTCTTGGTGTTAAGTATATTCTATTATCTTCTCTTTTTAATAAGCCACTTTTAATATTTTTCTCTAAGACTTTCGCATATATACTATCTATAGGTTTATTAAATCTTTCCTCAAATTCCTTAACATCTATCCCTATATTCATTCTTAATCCCATAAATATAAACTCTTCTATTTCATCATCTTGTGAATTTTTATATTCCTCTTCATAAATTTCTAAACCTGAATTAATTCTACTTATATATTCTTCAATATCATCAATATTTTTAATTCTTACACCATTTATATACGAACTTGAAGCAGTTCCTAAACCTATATAATCCTTAAGCTGCCAATAAACCTTATTATGTTCACACTCTTTTCCTTCTAAACTATAATTAGATATTTCATACTGATGATATCCATATTCTTTTAAAATAGACTTTGTTAGGCTATCCATTCTTCTTTCCATCTCTTCAGTAGGAAGTTTTAATAATCCTTTTTCATATAAATTATAAAAAACCGTTCCTTCCTCTATTATTAAGCTATATGCCGATATATGATCTGGCTTTATCTCACATATAGTTTCTAATGTATTTTTCCAATCTTCCACAGTTTGATTTGGTAGCCCATACATTATATCTACATTTATATTTTTAAAGCCTACTTCCCTTGCTAAATTGAAATTTTCTAAAAATTCTTCATAACTATGAATACGACCTACTTCTTTTAATAAAGAATCTTTTGTTGATTGTAATCCAAAGCTTATTCTATTAACACCACCATTTTTCATAGCAACTAATTTATCTTTAAAAAGAACTCCCGGATTACATTCCATGCTAAATTCAATATCTTTATGTAGATTCAGGTTTTTAATCGCAGCTAATAACCTCTCTATTTGGTCTACTTCTAAATATGACGGTGTTCCTCCTCCAATAAAAATAGTTTTAATTATATAACCACTAGCTCTCATTTCAATTTCTTTAATAAGTGCATTAACATAATCTTCCTTAAACCTTTCTTTACCTGAATAAGAAGGAAAATCACAATAAAAGCATTTCTGCTTACAAAACGGAATATGTATGTATAAACTAATTTCTTTCATTTTTTTCATCTCTTTCATCTTTTATAATTTTTTCTATTTAAATTATCATATAAAAATTCTCTGAATAAAATAATATATATAAATTTTAAGGAGTAAATATTAATTGAAGAATTTTAAAATCCTATCTTTTGACGGTGGTGGGATAAAAGGTGCTCTTTCTACTAGAATACTTCTCAGAATAATTCAAAAATTCCCCACATTATTAGACGACATAGATTTATTTGCTGGCACCTCTACTGGCGCCTTAATTGCCCTCTCATTAGCTTACTCTAGAAATGCATATATAGTAGATAATCTTTATAATGAAGATAACGTAAAAAAGATATTTTCCAAAAGAAGACCGAATCTTTTAATTCCTAAATTTAGTCATAAAAACTTATTAAAAGAATTAAAAGCCTCTTTTCCTGAAGATTTAAAGCTAAAAGATCTAGATCCTTATGTATTTATTCCAACCTTTAGTACTACTGGATTAACATCAAATTCCTGGGAGCCTGTTTTTTTTAATAATTTAACTAATAATGAAACCTCTGAATTTTCTGTCATAGATGCTGCTCTCGCTAGCTCTGCTGCCCCTACATACTTTCCATCACATAAAGGGTTTATCGATGGTGGTGTAGTTGTTAATAATCCAACTCCTATAGCTTCTTTCTTTGCACTAAGTAAACTGGATTGTATAAAAAGTTCTAGTCAACTACGAATACTCTCTATAGGTACCGGTGATTATCCTAATAAAATAACATCTAACACCTCTAAATGGGGTATTATTCAATGGGCCTTTGATCCATTTAAAATGATTAAATCTCCTATTTTAACTATTCTTCTAGAAGGCTCTAGTTTAGTTGAGGATATATACTGCAAAGAATTATTTATGCAAAACTATTACAGGTTAAATCCTACTATTCCAGATCATATTGAAATGGATGATTATAAAAAAGTTGCTCTTTTAAAAAGTATTGCAGACTCTATTGATTTGACAGATCTTTATAAATATATAGAAGATATTTTTTATAGATAAAGAAACAAGGAGCTGTGCAATTTGGCAACAGCTCCTTGTTATATATTAATCTACTTTTAATACAGCCATAAATGCTTCTTGTGGAACTTCAACAGAACCTACCTGTCTCATTCTCTTCTTACCTTCTTTTTGCTTTTCAAGAAGCTTCTTCTTTCTTGATATATCTCCACCATAACATTTAGCAAGAACGTCTTTTCTCATAGCCTTAACAGTTTCTCTTGCTATAACCTTAGACCCCACAGCAGCCTGAATTGGCACTTCAAACATTTGTCTTGGGATTATTTCCTTTAACTTTTCCGCTATACCTCTACCTTTATGGTAAGCTCTTTCTTTTGGAACAATCATAGATAAAGCATCTACTACATCTCCATTTAATAATATATCAAGTTTAACAAGTTCAGTTCTTGCATATCCTTTTAATTCATAATCAAAAGATGCATATCCTCTTGTTCTTGACTTTAATGTATCAAAGAAGTCATAAACTATTTCATTTAATGGAATATCATATGCTATAGAAACTCTTGTCTCTTCTAGATATTGCATGTCTATGAAAGTTCCTCTTCTTTCTTGACATAAATCCATTATAGCACCAACATAATCAGTTGGTGATATTATATTAGCTTTAACTACTGGTTCTTCCATGTAATCTATTTCCGTCGGTTCTGGTAAGTTTGTTGGATTTGTAAGTTCTATTAACTCTCCATCAGTCTTAATAACTTTATATATAACAGATGGTGCTGTTGTAATAATATCTAAATTGAATTCTCTTTCTATTCTTTCTTGAATTATTTCCATATGAAGTAATCCTAAGAATCCACATCTAAATCCAAACCCTAACGCTATTGATGTTTCTGGTTCAAAATCTAAAGCAGCATCATTTATTTGTAGTTTTTCTAATGCTTCTTTTAATTCATCATATTTAGCTCCATCTACTGGATATATACCTGAGTAAACCATCGGTACAGCTTTTTTATACCCCGGTAAAGCTTTTTCTGTTGGTCTATCAGCTTCTGTTATAGTATCACCAACTCTAGCGTCTGCTACATTTTTAATTGAAGCCGTTATATATCCAACATCTCCAGCCATCAATTCTCCAATAGGTAATAACCTTGGAGTGAATACTCCAACTTCTGTTACATCATAAACTTTATTTGTGTTCATAAGCTTAATCTTTGTACCTGGTTTAACTTTACCATCAATTACTCTTACATAACACACAACACCTTTATAACTATCATAGTATGAATCAAATACTAAACACTTTAAAGGTGCTTCCTCATCTCCAGTAGGCGCTGGAACTTTTTCTACTATTGTTTCTAAAACATCTGCAACATTTAAACCTGTTTTGGCAGATATCATAGGCGCATCATGAGCTTCTATCCCTATAACATCTTCAATTTCTTGTTTAACTTCATCTGGTCTTGCTGATGCTAAGTCAACTTTATTTATTACTGGTGCTATTTCAAGATCATTATCTAGTGCTAAATAGCAATTAGCTAAAGTTTGAGCTTGTATTCCTTGAGTTGCATCTACAACTAATACAGCTCCTTCACAAGCTGCTAAACTTCTTGAAACCTCATATGTAAAGTCTACGTGACCTGGAGTGTCAATAAGGTTTAATATGTATTCCTCACCACTTGGACGTCTATAAACTAGTCTTGCTGCTTGAGACTTGATAGTGATTCCTCTTTCCCTTTCGATCTCCATATTATCAAGAACTTGTTCTTCCATTTCTCTTTGAGTAAGGGTTCCAGTAATCTCTAATAGTCTATCTGCTAATGTCGATTTACCATGGTCTATATGTGCTACTATTGAGAAGTTTCTTATCTTTGATTGTCTATTACTTTGCATATATCTTAACTACTTTAAACAATAAAGCAGCTTTTTCACCCCCATTTATTTAAATCAAGCTAAATTATAACATACATCACCGAGGAGGTGTCAAGAATAATGGGTTATAACTATAATTTATTACTGTGTAATTGTTTTAAATATTATTCACTTTCTAAAGAATTAATAAAATCATCAACTACATTTTCCAATTCACTATTGCTTTCCTCTTCATTAACAGGTTTATCACTATCTGTTTTTTTAATAAATTTTTCTTCTATTTTCTTATAGCTATTTTCAAAAAAATTTATTACAGGATTAAAAATTTTCAAAAACGGATTGTTTTTCGTTAAACTAATTTCTTTTTTATTTATTTTCACTGTAGCAGAACTATCTCCCTCTTCTCCTAAATAAATTTTTACTGGAGATTTATCCATAATAAATTCTGAAAAGTCTTCACCAAACTCTTCATTTATTTTATTAAAGTTATCTTGAAAATTTCCTACTGGAGATAATATTTCTGTATTGATTATATTGATTTTTATTACACTTATTATAATAAATATAGCTATTACGCAAAAAATTAAATACTTTTTCATAAAAAAGCACCCCCTAGCTTACTAGCTATAAGGATGCTCACTTTTTCATCATTTTATTCAGTTCTTTTTATTCTTTAAAATATTCTGCTATTATTCTTGCCATATATTTCGCTGAACGTTTAGCCTCGATGGATGAATTTACATTTGCTCCTACTTCCCAAACAACAATATTATCACTTAAGCTCATATTAAATCCATTTATTCCACCAATATCATAATGGAATATATCTTTATTTCTCATAAGCCCTGGAAATAAACTGTTAGTAATTCCAGCCAATCCATTTGCTAAATCTGTATTAGCTTGTAATCTACTACTATTCACGCTTGTTACAAACATTATTCTTGCCAAGTCTTGTCCATTAATATTAGCTGTTACAAGATTTTTATCCTCAACAGAATCCCTGTGCAAGTCTATTATTAAATCAAAGTCTCCATATTCATTTAAATAACTCTGAAGAGTTTCTTGTGATCTATCATAACATACAGTGTAATTATTATCATGAATGGTCTTATCATGAACAACAGTTATTCCGTAACCTTCTTCTAACTCTTTAGCTAAAACATCTCCAACACCCATTACATTAATATCTTCGTTGTCAGTATTCCATCTAGCATCCGCACCTATTTCTGAATACCCTTCATGGCTGTGCGTATGATATATTAAAACTTTAAGATTTAACGGTTCTAATATAGCCTTTAAATTTGGATCAAAAGCTTCACTAACTCCATTTAGTTGCTCTAATTCCTCCTCAGTAACCTTCGCTATACTATTTTCACTTACTTCATATCGTGATAAAAATGGTATTTTTGATTTACTTGCCACTTCTGGATTTCCTATATTTTTAAATAAGCTTATTTCATTTCCTATAATACTAGACGTACTAATTTTAGTTAAACCTAACGTTTCGCCTATAACTTTCTTTAATGTTAATTTACTCTCATAATGAACACTCTCATCATATACCGTTGTCTCAACTAGCGGCATAGAAAAATTTAATAATTGAACATAAGGTAAAGCCCCTCTTTCACTATAGCTATTTATAACATTAAAAGCTCTAATCGCCAAAAATATAACTATAAGAATCATAACTACATATCCAATATTAAATTTTGTTTTTCCTCTTGCTCTAAAATTATTTATAGGAGCACGTCTATTAATATTAAAATTGTTTGAAAAATATCTTTCCATGTAAATATCCCTCCCTACCTCTATATGTATATGAGGATTTTACATAATTATTAATACAAAACAAAAAAATATTTATTTTTAACTCTAACTTTACTTATTTATCTTTTAAATACTCTGCTATAATTCTTGCCATATATTTAGCTGTAAGCTTAGCTTCAACAGAAGTATTCATAGTTGTCCCAACTTCCCACACTACACTTTTGTCGCTAAAGCTCATATTAAATCCATTTATCCCTCCTGGGGAATATTGAAGAATTCTTTTATCTCTAACAAGCCCAGGAAATAAACCATCTGATATATCTGCTAACTCATTTGCAAGATTAGTATTAGCTTCTAAATTAGTACTATTCTCAGCGGTAACAAACATCATTCGTGCTAAGTTTTGTCCATTCATATTTGCTACTACCGTTGATCTATCTGTTGCCGAATCTCTATGAAAATCTATTATAAGATCGAAATCCCCATACTCATTTAAATATCGTTGTAATGTTTCACCTGATAAGTCATAACAAAGATTATAATTATTATCATGAATAGTTTTATCCTGGATAACTGTTATGCCATACCCTTCTTCTAGCTCCTTTGTTAATACCGAAGCCGCTCCCATAACATTTATATCCTCATTTGCACTTCTAAATCTATCATCATCTGGTCCTGTCTTTGATTCATAGTAGCCTTCTTGGCTATGGGTATTATATATTAATACTTTTAAGTTTTTACCTTCTAAAACAGATTTTAAATTGGGATCATATGCTTCGCTGACTTGATCTAATTGTGCTAAATCCTCATCTGTAACTCTTATAACACTATTTTCACTTACTTCAAAAGGTGAAAAAAATGGCAAAATAGGTTTGCTTACACTTTCAGCTATACTAAAGTCTCTGTCTATTTTAATATTCTTAAAAAATTTTACTTCATTACTTATAATTCCATAGGTATTTATATTTTTTAAACCTAATGTTTCTATCACAACTTCCTTTAAATCTAATTTATTCTCCATATACACTCCCTCATCATAAGCTTGTACTTCAACTACTGGCATTGAAAAATTTAAAAGTTGTACATAAGGTAAGCTACCTCGTTCACTTCTCCTATTTATTACCGTAAAAAATCTATAAGAAAAAAATATTACTATAATTAGCAATACTATATATCCAATATTAATTTTCTTTCTATTCACAGGTCTATTATTTCTTACTTCATATCTTCTCAAAGTAAAATCCCCCCTTACACTTTATGTATATGGGAGGATTAACATAATCATTCACCAATAGACTAATTCAAAAATTTATTTATATCTTCTAATTCCATATCTGGTTGTATAGCTATATTTATTCCATTAGCTACAACTTTAGCTAAATTCTCTACTACTAAATCTACATCTTTAGGTGTAACCATAAGCTCTCCAACAAAAGGAGTTAATACTTCTCTAATAAGAGCATTTTTCTCTGCACGATCTACTGAATTTAACATATTATAAAAATCTTTTCCTGTTTGTGACTTACTTATAAGATCATCTAATAATAAATCCATTGCATCATTAACAATAGTCGCTGCATGAACCACTGTTGGAACTCCTACTGCTATTACTTTACAGCCTAAACTTTCTTCATTTATTTGCATTCTATGGTTTCCAACTCCAGCACCTGGTGAAATTCCTGTATCTCCTATTTGTATAGTTCTATTAACTCTTTCAAGCTTTCTAGCACCTAGAGCATCTACACAAATAACTAAACTTGGCTTTATTCTATCTACTAAAGATTTAACTATCTCCCCTGTTTCAACTCCTGTTATTCCTAAAACACCTGGAGCCAACGCACATACCGGTCTTACAGAATCATCTATAGCATCCGGCATTAATTCTTTAATATGTCTTGTTACCATAGTTTTTTCGACAACCTTTGGCCCTAATGCATCGGGAGTCACATTCCAATTTCCTAATCCTACAACTAAAACTAACTTTTCTCTACCTACATCTACCAACTTCTTCAATGTTTTACCAAAAACTTTAGACACTTCATCCATACTTTCACCATCATATAATGCAAAATCCGGAATATCAAGAGTAATATAGTGGCCTTTTGGCTTTCCAAGTTCACGCCCAGCCTCATCACTTTCTATAGTAACAGTGGTAATTTTAACCTCCCCATCTTTTTCTTCATCAACTTTTACACCATCTAATTCTCTCTTATTTTCTTCTGTATATGCCTGTTTAGCCTCGATTGCGAGGTCTGTTCTTATATTAATCATATCTTTCCTCCTAGGTTTTCTTAAGCCATCATAGTTATTTTCCCAAATAAGTTTTAATTTCATACTTGAACTTACAAAGTTTCAGTGTTATAATAACAGATGTTAAAAATGAACTCGTACGCAGATTCCCCAAAAACTGCAGAGGCCCTATAAAACTTTAAGGGGGTGAATTGAATGGCAAACATAAAATCAGCAAAAAAGAGAATTAAAGTTACTGAAAAGAAGACTTTAGAAAACAGAATGGTTAAATCAGCTTTAAAAACTGCTATAAAGAAGTTTGAAGCTGCTGTAGCTGCTAACAACGCTGAAGAAGCTAAAGCTTTATTCGTTAAAGCTGCTAAGTCTTTAGACATGGCTGCTCAAAAAGGTACTGTTCACAAGAACATGGCTGCTAGAAAGAAATCAAGATTAGCTGCAAAATTAAACGCTATGGCGTAATAAATAAAAGCCGGTGAGAAATCACCGGCTATTATTTTACCATAAATGTTTTAAAAAGCATAAGCTCCATTTCAGTTTGTTTATCTGATGCTGATGATTTTAATTTATTTTCTGCATCAACACATACCTTTATAAGTTCATTTAATTGTTTTAAATTAAATTTTTGGCATTGGTTTATTATTTTTTCACATACAAATTGGGGCAATCTATATTTACTCATAAAGAAATCAACTCTCTTACCTTTAGATAAGTATACTTTAAATTCATATAGTCTCTTAAAATGATTTTGTATAGATGTAATTATAAGCATGTGTTGGTCTGCTTTAAATAATAATTCATCTAATAAATCTAGAGCCTTTTCAACTTTTCTTTGTGATATGTATTCAACTAAATCAAAGATATCATCTTCGCTTTTTGAATATAGTAATTTATCGATATCTTCCTTAGTTATTTCTCTTCCCCATGCATATGAATCTAGTTTTTCTATTTCTCTTTTTATAATATCAAAGTTATTAGGTACCTTATCTGCAAAGTATTTAACTTGGATTTTTCCAATAGCTCTTCCTTTATCCCTAAACATGTCTTCAATTTTCTTATAATATCTATCTTTTTTTAATTTATCACAATGAACCACTTTCATATGCTTATCTAAATTTAATAACTTTTTATTTTTTTTAGGTGTTTCTCTTTTATCATTAAATAAATAATACATTATAAGTATCGTATCTGGAGTCATATTTTTTACATAATTTGAAACCTCTGTATAAACCTTTGAACCTTCTCTATCTGTTTTTTCTCTTAAAAAATTTGCTCTATAAACTACAACAACCTTTTTATCTTGAAAGAAAGACATAGTCTCACAAGCATTTTCTATCTCCTGACAAGTTGTTTGTAAACCATCAAGCTTAATCAAATTTAGATCTATAGACTCCTTACTTATAGTCCTCTTTACGATAGAATTTATACTTTCTTTAATTAATTCTTCATCTAATCCACAAAATACATATGAATTCGCTATCTTATTTTTTTTAATTTCATCTTCAAACTGTTCTAAATTTATCAAGATTATCTTTCTCTCCTTATTACCTAGAAATTACTTTATCATCAAATATAATTACTTCCTGTAATTCACCTGTGCTGAAATCTATTATATCATATTCATTATCTAATTTCCCTTTATTAACTACTAACATATATTCTTTTTTGACAGTCTCTAATTTATAATGTTTCCCTTCTTTTTTTATTGTTATCTTATCTTTTATTTTTATCTCGTTAAACTCTTTGTAAATCTTATCTGACATGGTTATTTTTTTTAGTTTAGCTTTATCGACTAATGTTTTAGTCTGTATTAAAACATTTTCCCCTCTAAAGCTAACTAATAAAGCTCCCTCTTTATAATACTTTATATTAGGTAAAGGATTATAAACTAATATAAATATATAAACTAGCGATATAATTGGTAATATTATAAATCGCTTATATCCTTTTATATAAAAATAATATGTAATTAAAAGAATTAAATAAAAAAATGCTATAGTAAAATTAAAATATAATATATCAATTTTATAATCCCAGAAAAAATCCATTATATTATCTATCACTTTGATGCAAAAATAACATAAATACAACAAATAATTAAATACCGGAATAACTTTAGTAAATATTAATAACAAACTCCCTAATAAAACTAAAATGTTAATAATAGGCAATACAGCTATATTTCCAATTAAAAAATTTATAGAAAACTCATTAAAACTATATATTAATATTGGTAAAGTTAATATCTGTGCTGATATAGATACAGCAACTGCTTCTCTAATTCTTTTAGGCAACTTATATAACTTTTTATTAAGCTTCTTATTAAATATTACTATTCCTAAAGTAGCTACAAAAGATAATTCAAATCCTAAACTAAATAGATCATATGGGTTTATTAACAATAAAATTATTCCGGCTAAAGATATTGATGCAATAGGGTTATAATTTCTCTTAACCACTAAAGCAAAATTCATTATAAATATCATGATATATGCTCTTACAGTTGAAGGAGATGCCCCTGTAAATAATACATATAATAACGCTACAATCAAGCTTATCTTACTGCCGAACACTTTCTTCAATATTCCATATACAATGCCCATATGAAGTCCTGAGACCGCTATAGCATGTGATATACCAAATACCTTCATATCCTCTCTATCTTCATTGTCAAGAGCCTCAGAGTACCCAAAAGCTACTGATGTTATAAAACCTGCTTTTCTTTTACCTAGTTTAGCTTTTATAGATTTATATAAGCTTTCTCTTCTGTCATATAAGTAACCTATAAAATCTTTTTTTAACACCCTATAATTTTCAACTTTATACTCTCCTATTATACCTTTAGATAAATCTAACCTTTTGCTAAACTTTCCACTTGCTACTAACTTATCTCCAACCTTTAAACTATCGCTATCTATGTCTAAATATACATATCTACCTTGAATTTTCCCTTTAATATAATACGATTTTATAGTATCTATTCTTATCTCTTCATTAGCATTAGGTTCATAATTATAAAATAAGCTATTATTAAATAATCCTACTAAAAAGAAAAAAGTTATTAATAAGCTGATAACTATCCCTTTATAAAATAAAAGTAAACATAAAAAGCCACTGACAATCATTATTGCCAGTAGCTTATCACTGCTATATGTTTTATAGAAAAAAGATGATAAAATAAACGCTACAAATATATATGGTAGGGGATTATTTAAGTCAACATCTCTTGCATCCTTCACAACGGCAACACCTCATTTAAGAAGTTTTACCATTTTAAGTATATATAAATCACTTATTTTCTCTAGATTGCTTAAATTAAATTTATGATACCTAATTTTTTATCATCTCATATTTGGTTATTAATATATTTGTCTTTAATATTTTAAAAGAACTTTATGCTTATAAATAAATATGCAAAAAATGATATTGTAGAAATTATGTGTAATTTTCTATATAATCTAGGATTCTTTTTAAAAAGATATCCTGTAATACCAATTAAAATCATAATAATACTGAAGCCAATATATTTTATAAAATAATCTTGTCCTATCTTCAAAACAAATGCTGTTATCATAGTGATAATAGATATACTTCCTGTAAAAATATGAAGTTTCACATATCTTGATTTTTTTAACTTAAAGATCTTTGGTATATAATACATTAATAGTGCTAGCATAAAAAATGATGATGATATTCTTTCCATAATGCTTTCTCCTTTGTATTTAAAGTATTCTAGTTAACTTTCTCCACTTGTGGCTTAATTGTTTTAATTCTAAAAATGAAATAGTAAAACTTAAATAGTATTAATGCTATTAAAAATATTTTTACATGTAAATTGTCTAATATTATTAATGGAAATGCTAACATAAAATCAGCAAAAGCTAATAAACACACTTTTTGTTTTAAAGTCATAGCCCTTTCTTTAACAAAACTCTCTAAGTGCTTTTTATATATTTTT
>OGIX01000290.1_pt1 | contig 44024 bp, 45 predicted proteins | sample 1571901 | NCBI WGS metagenome assembly OGIX01 (sample SAMEA2582102, study PRJEB24529) | metagenome | biome: Human gut stool | place: China | collected 2011
TTATCAACACCAACTTGCATTGCTCTTCTTGCTTCTTCTCCAAATTGAATCATCTTTGCCATAATAATTTACCTCCCAACTATTCTACTATTGCTAATATATCATCTTGTTTTAATATTATATATTCTTCACCGTCAACTTTTACGTCTGTTCCTGCATATTTAGAATATAATACCTTATTTCCAACTTCTACATCCATAGGAACTCTCTTTCCTTCAACCATTGCTCCTGGTCCTATTGCAACTACCTTAGCTTCTTGTGGTTGTTCCTTTGCACTTCCAGTTAAAAGTATTCCACTTTTTGTAGTTGTTTCAGCCTCTAATTTTTGTATTACTACTCTATCACCTAATGGTTTTATATTCATAAATAAACCCTCCTATATTTTTCATTATTAGCACTCACTTTGCCAGAGTGCTAACACCTTTATATTTATAATATAATTTTAACTGTAATCTTTCAACAATTACTTTCTATATTATTACCCTACTAGGTTCAAATATTACTAATTATAGTAATTTATTTTTAATTTACTTTGTTTTCCATTAATTTTCTAGTATTTTTAAATCCTTACTGTAAATAAAATTTTTCTATACCTTAAAAGCTATGAATTTACTACTTTATTCATAAATTCATAGCTTTTTCCACGTGCCTCTGGGGAGACTTGTACAATAATTATTTACTTTCTTCTAAAATAGATTCTCTTTCTAAATTAACACCTTCAAATTCTTTTAGAGTTGCATTCTTAAGAACTGCCTTAATAGTTGTTCCATTATTAATTTTAGTAAATGCAGCCTTAGCTCTAAGTGGTGGTACTATTGTTCCTGCACCATTAATACATCCACCCTCACACATCATACCTTCAATAAAGTTTCCAGGTAATTTACCTATTTTAGCAAGCATCATAGTCTTCTTACAGTCTAGTCCTGATACTTGAACTGGCTTAAAATCTACTTGTACTCCACTATCCGCAACATAATTCTTAATAGCCGCAGTTAATCCCCCCGCTGCTCCAAAGTTTCTTCCAAACACAGAAGCATCATTAACATTCTCTTCTTCACATTCAAAAGGATTAACATCAAATGCTTCAAATAAAGCAAGTAACTCTTCAAATGTTAATACATAGTCAACAGCATCAGCTATTCCAACTCTAACAGCTTCACCCTTCTTAGCTGTACAAGGCCCTATAAATACAACCTTCGCATCTGGATCATTCTTCTTTATAAATCTTGCTGCTGCAACCATTGGAGATACTGTCCCTGAGATTCTATCTTTTTCACTTTGATTAGTCTTTTCTATAAAGCTTAAGAATCCTGGACAACAGGAATTTGTCATATATTTATCTCCTCTTTCCATTCTCTCAACAAATTCATTAGCTTCATGAACTGTAACTGCATCTGCCCCTAATGCAGCTTCAACCATATCTTCAAATCCAAGAGCCTTTATTGCATTTCTAACTTTACCATAATTCATAGTTGGACCGAATTGGCCTGTTATTGCTGGTGCAACTACTGCATACATTTTTCTATTTCTACCCAATCTCTTGGCAACTGGAACTATTAAACTTTTATCAGAAATAGCTCCAAACGGACATGCTCTCATACATGATCCACAGTTAACACAAATCTCTTCCTTTATCATCGCTCTTCTATCATCAGGATTTATATCTAAAGCTCCTGTTGGACATGATCTCTTACAAGGTCTCATAACTTCTGATATAGCATCATAAGGACATGCTTTTTTACAACCTCCACATTCCTTACATAATTCTTGATTTATATATGCCCTTCCATTAACAATTGTTATGGCTCCAAAATTACATGCTTCTTGACATCTATGTGCAAGGCAATTTCTACATGAATCTGTAACATTAAATTTATTTATAGGACATCTATCACAAGCTGCCTCTATAACATAAATAATTTGCTCATCTGGTCTTATATCTATTAGTGATTCTTCTGCATTATCACCATTTGCTAAATATCCAGCTGCAAGTTTTGCTCTTTCTAAAACTATAGCCCTTTCTTTATAAACACAACATCTATATTGTGCTATATCACCTTTAATAACTTCATAAGGAACCTTTTCAATACTCTCTAAATTAATATCATCATTCTTAGCAAGTCTTGCAACTTCCGTTAATACTTCATGTTTTAATTTCTTTAGCTGAGTTTCAAACTTAAACATATAACCACTCCCATCCATTCTGTATACCAATTCTAATTATACAATATTTTGCCATTTTTTACCTACATTTCATAATATTCTGACAATTTTATTTATCAAATTTATTTTACATTTTAAGACATATTCTATTGTAATTTTTTCATCTATCAACAATTAATTAATAATCAATATACTTAATATAAAGTAATGGAAAAAAGCCTTATGAAATAAATTCATAAGACTCATTTTTATACCGTCTAATAAATCTTGCTATCACTCTTTATTATAAAGTCTACTAAAGCATCCTTAATACTCTCTATCAACTCAAAGTCAACAATAGACATATTATCATCTTCACTATGAACAACTCCTACTATTCCATCTTGCCCAATTACTAAGGATGCATCATTATCTTTTCTAAATGACATATGATCACTACTTCCTACGATTCTTCCTTCTTTATTACTAGCATATGGAACCATTTCATAATAAACTTTATCTTCATCTAATACTTCAATAAAATCATCATATAGTTCTTGACATAATGGATTAGTATTTTTTACAGCTAACCCCTCATCTCCTTTTATTCCTACACAATCAATATTTATATTATACCAATCTTCATAATTTTCTTTAAAATCGCTTACAAATTTTGAACTTCCTATTAACCCTAACTCTTCTGCATTAAAAGCCGCAAATATTATATCATGTTCTGGTTTTTTATTATTATAATATTTAGCTAAATCCTTAGCTGCTTCTAATAATACTGAAATTCCTGAAGCATTATCAATAGCACCTTCAATTTTGGTTACTTTTATTTGTGAATTATCATTATTATTAGATGCTTCTTCGAGCTTTTGCCTTATAGTAACATGATCAAAGTGAGCAGAAATTACAACAGCCTTAGAGCTATCCTTACCTTTTATAAATCCAATAATATTATTTACTTCGTTATCATTTTCCTCATTTGGATTAAATATGGACCTCATTTCTTTATTTAAAGGAACTTTATGGCAAAAACTTCCATCATTAAATGCTTCTAATCCTACTTTTTCAAAATAGTTTTTTATAAATTCTGCTGATTTAGTATTTTCATTCGTCCCAACAACTCTAGATAAATATTCATCTGATGTTAGCTCTTTCATTATACTTTCAATATCTAAATTCTTAGGATCTTTATATAATTCACTAGTTATCTGATCATTATTTGAAATTATATCTTTGCTAGATACATTCTTCTCTATTCCATTAGTACAACCTGTAAAAAGCAAACTTAAGACTAAAGTACTAGATATAATAGATATTAATTTATTTTTTATATTCATAATAACCTCTCCTAATATATTAAATTATGGCCATTTTTTCTTATGTTACCCTTTTCACCACAAATATATTCTAAAGTTTTTTAATATATTTATACTATTATAAAAAAATAATATCAATAATAAGCTATGTAATAGCTGCTTTTTTTATTTTAATATCAATATCAGCAGCTATTTTTTTAAAGGAGTTCAATATATCCTTAATTGCGATAGGGATAATAATGATTGATATAACTAAAACGGAAGAAAAATCAACAATGTATATATTGATGGGTAACGTTTTTAAGAAGCATAATAATATTGTTAAAAATGGGTTTATAGAGAATAGAACTATATCTGTATACTACAAACAAGGATTAATAAAGTTATTAACTTATGTTGATAAGAATAGATTTAACAGCTTTTATATTTTAAATGATGATATGAAACTAATATATATTCTAAATGAAGATGAACTTGTTGAAGCTTTGAAATTATATGGAAACATATCCATAGAAGATTATGTTAATACTAAGAAAGATAGTAGTTAGTTTACTTTTAGATAGAGGATATGCTAGAATGTTAACAGTTATATAGTGACAAGTGACAGGTGATAAGTCGCAAGTTACCAATAAGATGTTAAAAGTTAATAGTGATAGGGATCAATTTATAAGTTGTTAGTAGTTGGTTAATAGTTAAGAGAAGAGTAAATTTTTTAAAGTCAGCTTTAGCTGGCTTTATTCCGTAACTCTTAACTTTTAACTTGTCACTTTTAACTAAATACAGGAGGTATTTATGAATAAAATAAGCGATGATATTTTATGTAAAGTCGAAAAACCTGCTAGATATGTTGGGGGAGAATTAAACCAAGTTATAAAGAATCCAAATGAAGTTGACATAAGATTTGCGTTTTGTTTCCCAGATGTATATGAAGTAGGTATGTCCCACTTAGGAACTAGAATTCTTTATCATACAATAAATGAAAGATCAGATACATATTGTGAAAGAACTTTTGCTCCATGGCCAGATATGGAAAAATTAATGAGAGAAAATAACATTCCTCTATATACTTTAGAAACTAAAGATCCATTAGATAAATTTGATATATTAGGATTTACTCTTCAATACGAAATGAGTTATACAAATATATTAAATATGCTTGATATGAGTGGAATAACTATAAGAGCTTCTGAAAGAGGAGAAGATGAACCAATAGTTATGGCTGGTGGACCTTGTGCATACAATCCAGAACCATTATATGACATCGTTGATTTCTTTGAAATTGGTGAAGGTGAAGAAATGATGAATGATGTTCTTGATGTATATAAGAAGTACAAAGGCAAAGGTAAGAAGAAAGAATTTTTAAGAGAAATATCTAAGATTAGAGGTATTTATGTCCCTTCACTTTATGATGTTACTTACAATGAAGATGGGACTATAAAAGAATTTAAACCAAAATATGATGATGTACCGGCTAAAGTTCAAAAAAGAGTAGTTAATAATTTTGATGCTGTATCATTCCCAGAAGAAATGATAGTTCCTTATACTGAAATAGTTCACGATAGAATAGTTCTAGAAACATTTAGAGGATGTACTAATGGATGCAGATTCTGTCAAGCTGGTATGATCTATAGACCAGTTAGAGAAAAGACTACAAACACATTATTAGAGCAAGCAAGAAAAGCTGTTAAGGCTACTGGATATCAAGAAATATCACTAGCTTCATTAAGTACTTGTGATTATTCAGATATTCAAAGATTAATAACTCAACTTGTTTCGGAGCATGAAGATAATAAAGTTGGGGTAGCTCTTCCTTCAATAAGAGTTGATGCCTTTGATGTTGATCTGATAAAAGAAATCCAAAAGGTTAGAAAAACAGGTTTAACTTTTGCTCCGGAGGCTGGATCTCAAAGAATGAGGGACATAATAAATAAGGGGTTAACTGAAGATAGAATATTAGCAGCTGCTAAAAATGCTTTTGAATCAGGTTGGAGCACTATGAAGCTATACTTTATGGTTGGACTTCCATATGAAACAACAGAAGATGCTAGAGGAATAGGAGAACTTGCAGAAAAGATAGCTGATGTTTATTTTGCTACTCCAAAGGAAAAGAGAAGTAAGGGATTAAAGATTACAGTAAGTACATCAATCTTAGTTCCAAAGCCATTTACTCCATTCCAATGGGCTCCAATGGAAAAGCCAGAAATAGTTGCTGAGAGAATTAAAGCTGTTAAAGATTCTATTAATTCAAGAAGCATTAACTATAATTACCATGAGCAAGAGACTTCATTTATGGAAGCAGTATTTGCAAGAGGAGACAGGAGAGCTTGTGACGTTCTAATTAAGGCTTTTGAAAAAGGAGCTAAATTTGACGGATGGTCAGAATTCTTCAGTAAGCAAATTTGGGATGAGGCTATGGCAGATTGCGACTTTAACCCTGACTTCTATGTTTATAGAGAAAAGAGTTATGATGAAGTACTTCCATGGGACTTCATAGATATAGGTGTAAACAGAAAATATCTTGAGAGAGAGAATGAAAAGGCTAAAAATGCAGAGCTTACTAAGAACTGTAGAGAAGGCTGCACAGGTTGTGGAATCAATGTAAACTTTAAGGAAGGGAAGTGTTTCGAAGGTGCGTTATGTAATTAAGTTTACTAAAGGTGAAGATATAAAATTTATAGGTCACTTAGATCTAATGAGAACTATACAAAGAATAATAAGAAGATCAGGTCTTCCTATAGAGTATTCAAAAGGGTTCAATCCTCATATGGCATTATCAATAGCACAACCACTTTCTGTTGGAGTTTACTCTGATGGAGAATATTTAGATTTAGTTTTAACTAAAGAATTAAATGAAGAGGAAGTAGTAAATACATTAAACGAATTTGCTCCTCCAACAATTAAGTTCATTTGTGCTAAAAGTATAGAAATAATAGAGAATGTAAAAAGATTACCTCAAACGATGGCTCTTTTAGATGGTGCTAGATACACTATAAAGGTTAAGTTAAATAGTGAAGAAGGTATAAATGAAGCTATGGATTCTATGCTTAATGACAAAGAATTTAATATAGTTAAAAAGACTAAAAAGGGTGAAAAAGAAACTGATATTAAACCTCTTATTAAAGAATTGAAGTATTGGATTAAAGATAATGAACTTATAATTAATACTCTTATAGCTACAGGAAGTAGAGAAAACTTATCTGCAGACCTTCTTGTAACTTATATTAAGGGCAAAGTTTCAGGAATAAATGAAGATGCGTTCGTTAATATAAAAAGAGAAGAAATGTATTTATTAAAGAATAATAAGTATGTTCCATTATATAAAGGTATTTAGGAAGTAGAAATTATGAAAGAAGTATTTGTTCTAAATGAAGAAGACTTTTTGAAGATTGCAGTAAAAGAAAATGGGGAATTAGTAGAGTGTATTGTAGAAGAACGTTCTACTGACCCTCAAATTGGTGAGATATACAAAGGTAGAATAAAAAATATTCTACCTTCTATTAATTCGATTTTTATTGATATAGGTTTAGAAAAAGAAGCTTATATGTATTATAGTGATGAATTAAAAAGACTAGCTGTTAAAAAAGGTCAAGATATATTAGTTGAAATTTTGAAGGAACCATTAGGAAATAAAGGTGCTAAGGTGACTCATAAAGCAAGTATAGCAGGGAAGTATGCTGTATTAACTTTAGGTAGTGAAGGGATAAAATTATCTAAGAGAATAGCATCATTAGAAGCTAGACAAAGATTGACTACACTTATAAAGCCACCAAGAGATGTAGAGGTTCTTTTTAGAACTGATGCTGAGGAGGCTGAAAGTGAAGAAATTTTAAAAGATTTAGATTCTTTACTTAAAAAGAAAGAACAATTAGAAAGAAAGCTAAATTATTCAACTCATCTAGGAAAGATAGATAGTAATAGTTTAATGGTAAGATTTTTTTCAGAATTAGATAATATAAAAACTACTATAGTTTGTGATGATAAAGAGCAGGTAAAAATTATAGAAGAATTTATAAAAAGTAAAGATAATATATCTATGAAATATTATGATGGACATATAAGTCTCTTTGATTATTATGGGATAGAGAAGGAAATACTAAAGTTAAGACATAAAAAAGTAAACCTAGAGTCAGGTGGATATATAGTTATAGATAAAACTGAGGCTATGTATGTTATTGATGTAAATAGTGGTAAGCATACAAAAGCAAGAGATTTTAATAGAACAATATTTGAAACTAATATGGAAGCTGCTAAAGAAATTGGTAGACAGATTAAACTTAGAAATCTAAGTGGAATAATAGTAGTTGATTTTATTGATATGAGAGATGATAGACAAAGACCTATTGTTATGAAAACTCTTAAAAAATCTCTAGAGTCTGATAAGGGTAATACAAAAATATATCCTTTCACTGAATTAGACTTAGTACAAATTTCTAGAAGAAGAAAAGGTAAATCTATATATGAATACTTAGAAGAGAGTTGTAAAAAGTGTAAGTCTAATGGATATATATTAAAGCTATCTTATTTAGAAAATTTAATTAAAAATGAAATTTTAAGAGCTTATAGAGAAAATTCAATAAATGATTTTTACATTGAGCTTGATGTAAGCTATGAAGAAAATGTAAAAGAGGATTTAGTTGGATTTCTAACTAGAATAGATGGATTAGATAAAGAAATTTACTTAAATTTTATAGCTAATCTTGAGGGGTATAACCTTGAACCATTGATTTTTGCAAGTCAAAAAGAAAATTACCAAAGTTACAAAATAAAAACAGTTTAAAAGTTATATAAATTTCTTTACAAGATGAATAAATTTGTGATAAAATGTCATAGTGAACCGCACATAGTAAGGTTTTAATAAAACAAAGTTAAATCTTTGTACCTACATTGGCGAATCCGTAAATAGAGGAGGTGTTTTTAATGTACGCAGTATTAACTACAGGAGGAAAACAATACAAAGTTAGCGAAGGAGACGTAATATACGTTGAAAAGCTAAATGTAGAAGTTGACTCAAACGTTGAATTAACAGAAGTATTAGCAGTTTCAAATGGTGAAACTTTAAAAGTTGGTACACCAGTTGTAGAAGGTGCTAAAGTTGTGGCTAAGGTAGTTGCTCAAGGTAAAGCTAAGAAAATAACAGTTTTCAAGTATAAGGCTAAGAAGGACTACAGAAGAAAGAACGGTCACAGACAACCTTACACTAAGTTAGTAATCGAAAAAATCGAAGCTTAATTATAAGTTATGATTAGAGTTACTATTTTACAAAAAGGTAATATATCTCTTGGATTTAAGATATCAGGTCATGCTTTATCAAGAGAGGAAATTGAGAACACTATTGGTGATGCATATGATTTAATATGTAATTCAGTTTCTGTTTTATCTCAAGGTGCTGTAATAGGCATGGAGGAGGTTTTAAAACTTCCAGTAAAGTATGAAATAAATGATGGATACTTATCTTTAAATTTATCTGGACTTAAAGAAGATGAGATAGAAAAAGGGCAAGTTTTACTTAAGACTTTTGAAAAGTCTATGGAAAGCTTAATGATGTCCTTAGAAGCTAGTTTTGGTAAAAATAAACGAAATAAATATATAAGTTTGAAAAACGAGGAGGTGTAATGGATATGTTAATGATGAACCTTCAATTATTTGCCCACAAAAAAGGGGTAGGTAGCTCAAAGAATGGTAGAGACTCTCATTCAAAAAGATTAGGTGCTAAGGCTGCAGACGGAGAATTCGTTTTAGCTGGAAACATTCTATACAGACAAAGAGGAACTAAGATTCACCCAGGTGTTAACGTAGGTAAGGGTGGAGATGACACTCTATTTGCTAAAGAAGACGGAATCGTTAAATTCGAAAGAATGGGTAGAGACAAGAAAAAGGTTTCTATTTATCCTGTAGAAGTTCAAGAAATAGCAGAATAATTTATATAATAAAAGCACCCATTGGGTGCTTTTATTAATATGCTTAAATAATTAAAAGTTTAAAATTAAGAATTAAGAATTAGCGATAAAATTCCGTAGGATTTTTCACATTAATTCTTCATTTTTAATTCTTAATTTTCAATTATAAAAATTAGTAAGTTATGGCATAATAAAAGATAAGTTATTATGTTTATATATACTTAGGAGGTATAGACTATGTTTATAGATAGAGCCAAGATATTAGTTAAGTCAGGTGCTGGTGGTAATGGTGCAGTTACTTTTAGAAGAGAAAAGTATGTTCCATTAGGAGGACCAGATGGTGGAGATGGTGGTAAAGGTGGTAGCGTTATCTTTACTGTTGATACTGGATTAACTACTTTATTAGATTTTAAATATAAGAAAAAGTTCGTAGCTGAAGCTGGTGGTAATGGTTCAGGTTCAAAATGCTATGGAAAAGACGGAGAAAACTTATACATAAGAGTTCCAATGGGAACTATTGTAAGAGATTTTGAAAGTAACAAAGTAATATGCGACCTTTCACATAAAGATGATACATTTATTATCGCTAGAGGTGGTAAAGGCGGTAAAGGGAATTGTAAGTTCTGTACACCTACAAGACAGGCACCACATTTTGCAGAACCAGGTATGCCAGCAGAAGAAAGAACTTTAATGTTAGAATTAAAATTACTTGCTGACGTTGGATTAGTAGGTTTCCCTAATGTAGGTAAATCAACTTTACTTTCAACTGTAACTGCTGCAAGACCAAAGATAGCAAATTATCACTTTACAACATTAAAACCAAATCTTGGAGTTGTTAAGGCTGAAGGTATAAATTCATTTGTTATGGCAGATATTCCAGGAATTATTGAAGGAGCTGCTGAAGGTGTAGGACTAGGATTAGATTTCTTAAGACATATTGAAAGAACAAGACTTTTAATTCATGTTGTAGATATATCAGGGGTTGAAGGTAGAGATGCTTTTGAAGATTTCGTTAAGATAAATGAAGAACTTAAGAAATACTCTGTAAAGCTTTGGGATAGACCACAAATAGTTGTAGCTAATAAGGCTGATATGTTATATGATGATGAAGTTTTTGAAGACTTTAAGAAAAAGGTTAATGAATTAGGCTTTGATAAAGTATTCAAAATGTCTGCAGCAACTAAGTCTGGAGTAGAAGAGGTTATTAAAGAAGCTGGTAAGATGTTAACAGAAATTCCAATAATGGATTTACAAATACCAGATGAAGAGAGATATATAGAAGAAGAAAAGAGATTCACTTACGAAGTTGAAATCGAAGAAAGTGATGAATACAACACTTATGTTGTTACAGGATCATTCGTTGATAGATTATTAAGTGCAGTTAATATTCATGATGCTGACTCATTAAGATATTTCCATAAAGTATTAAGAAACAAAGGCGTTCTTGATAGACTTAGAGAAATGGGAATTGAAGATGGAGATATGGTAAGATTAAACGACTTTGAATTTGAATACATCTTATAGGAGGAAAATATTATATGATTACAGGAAAGCAAAGAGCTTATTTAAGAGGATTAGCTAATACTATGGATCCTATATTCCAAATAGGTAAAAACGGTATAGAAGAGGCATTTTTGAATCAATTAGAAGAGGCTTTAGAAGCTAGAGAACTTATAAAGATAAAGGTTTTAGAGAATAGTGGATTAGGTGCTAGAGAAGCTTCTGATGAAATATGCAGAAAGATAGGTTGTGAAGGAATTCAAGCTATAGGTAGCAAGATAGTATTATACAAAAAGTCTGAAAAGAAGCCTAAAATAGAAATACCACAAGGAAATAGAAAATAATCATGAAACGCTATGGCATAATGGGTGGTACTTTTAATCCTATTCACTTAGCACATCTTTATATTGCATATGAGGCTAAAGAACAATTAGATTTAGATACTATAATATTTATGCCAGCAGGTAATCCACCACATAAAAAGAATAAGTCTATTATAGATTCATCATTCAGACTTGAAATGGTTAATCTTGCTATAGAAGGTTATAAAGATTTTATGGTTAGTAATTATGAAGTTGAAAAGCAAGGACTTAGTTTTACTTATGAAACATTAAAGACATTAAAGCGGGATGATGTAGAACTATATTTTATTGCAGGTGGAGATTCTCTAATGGATATTGAAAAGTGGAGAAATCCAGATCAGATACTAGAAGATTGTAACTTTGTTGTTTTTAATAGAGGGAAATTTTCAATAGAAGAATTAGAAAAGCAAAAGATTAAACTAGAAGAAAAATATAATGCAAATATAATTCTTTTAAATGTAGCTAATATTGATATTTCATCTTCAATGATTAGAGAAAGATTGGAAGAAGGAAAGAGAGTTGATTTCTTTCTTCCCAATAAAGTTTTAAAGTATATAGTCGATAATAGGTTATATGAGGGGGATTTAAATGATTAGCATCTATGAAATGAATAAATATCTTAAAGAAAATCTTATTGAAAATAGATATAATCATACTGTTGGAGTAGTAAATACAGCGATAGAATTAGCAGAAATACATGGTGAAAATAAGTTTAAAGCTGAGATAGCAGCATTATCTCATGATATAGCTAAAAACATGAAAGTAACCGATTTAAAAAAGTTAATAGATGAGGAAGGGATAAGCCTAACTATTGACGAAGAAAAGAATATGGAGTTATGGCATGCTATAGTTGCACCTATATTAGGAAAGAAAGTATTTAAGATAGAAGATGATGAGATATTAAGTGCTATGAGATGGCATACAACTGGAAAAGAAAATATGAGTAGGTTAGATAAAATAATATACTTAGCAGACTTAATTGAACCATCCAGAAAGTTTAATGGTATAGATGAATTAAGAAAAGTAGCTAAAGAGGATTTAGATTTAGCTATGGTAAAAGCATTAACGCACACTATTAAATATTTACTTGATAGAAATTTGGCAATAGATGGGAATACTTTTAAGGCTAGAAATTATTTATTGTATAACAATGTAAAATTATAATTTTATGTTACGAGGGGGTTATTATGGCGGGTAATGGCGATAAAGATAGACCTAAAAAAGATTCGAGGCTTATAACTAAAAGTGCTAGGGAAGAATTTGAAAGAAAAAGAGAGCTTAGAAAAAAGGCAAAAAGAAGAGCTAGAACTAGGATGGTAATAGTTATTCTTATCTTCTTATTATTGCTTATAATTTCTACAATGTTTTTTTCGGTAATATCATTTATTACAGCATTAAAGAAAAATGATTTACAATCAGGAATAACACCTAGAAAAAATGAACCAGTGAATATTCTTATATTAGGAATGGATATAGGAGATGCTGATCAAGAGGAAAATAAGTCTATAAGAAGAACTGATACAATGATGGTTCTTAACTATAATCCAAATACTAAAAAGATTAATATTGTATCTATTCCAAGAGATACATTAATACAAGTAGATGCTTATGATGAATATGGTAACCTAAGACCTTATTGGAAGATTAACAACGCTTATGTTTTAGGTGGAGAAGAAGAAGTTATAAAGCATGTTGAATCACTTTTAGAAACAACTATAAACTATATAGTAGAGATAGATTATAATGCATTTAGAAACTTTATAGATGCTATTGGTGGAGTTGATATGTATATTGAGCAACAAATGGATTATGATGATGATGCTCAAGACTTGCATATTCACTTTAATCAAGGTGAAACTGTTCATTTAGATGGTGAGAAAGCTGAAGAATTCTTTAGATGGAGAAAGAATAATGATGGTACTGGATTTGTTGATGGAGATTTAGGTAGAATAAGAAATCAACAAGCATTTATGAAACAAGTATTGAAAAAGTGTTTAAATCCAACTATTGTGTTTAAGCTACCTAAGATTTTAGATGTTGTTAAAGAAAGTATAGATACAAATATGCCTGGTGATAAGATGGTATCATATGGATTAAAATTCTTAACGAACTCTGGAATATCAATGAATACACTTCAAGGATATGATGAGATAATATATGATGAATATTTCTTAGTTGTTGAATCAGGTATGAATAGAGAAATTTTAGCTGCAATAAAATCAGGTGAAGTTTTATCTGAAGATAAATCAAGATCAGATTATAATATTTTAGTTCTTAATGGTACTAGAATAAATGGTTTAGCAGGGAATGTTAAATCAGAGATGGAGTCTATAGGATATTCTGGTATAGTAGTAGACAATGCTGAGAAGAGATCTAAATCTATAATAATGTGTGATGACAAAGATTTAAAAGAGCAATTAAAGATTGATACTGGAATTAATAACTTCAAAAAGAATAATAATGAGGAATACGGCAATTATGATGCTGTAATAATTCTAGGAGAAGACTTTGATGCATTTTAAAAAAATTATGATTTTTTAGTGGCAAATGACAAGTGACAAGTGGCAAATTTAAATTATAGACACTATAACTTGCCATTTGTCATTTTACATTTTCCATTGTTTTTACTTGGTAAAGATGAAGTTGCATAAGGAGGTAAAGGTGAGTACTTTAGAAAGAGTTGTACATAAAGAATTTGAAGGAATGAAGATAAGGGAATTTCTTAAATTTCATATGGGATTATCTTCAAGACTTATAAGAGGTGCATCTATAGATAAAAGAATTTTTGTAAATGATGTTGCTGTAAAAATGAATTACGTATTAAAAGATAATGATAAGATAGTTATTAATCTAGCTAAGAAGGAAAGTCAAAATATTGAACCTGAAAAGATAGATTTAGATATTGTTTATGAAGATAAAGATATAATAGTTATCAATAAAAGACCTAATATGGTAGTTCATCCAACTAAAAGATACCAATCAGGTACATTAGCTAATGGGCTTTTATATTATTTTAAAGAAACAGGACAAGATTGTATAGTAAGACTTGTAAGTCGTCTTGATATGGATACATCAGGACTTATAATAGTTGCCAAAAATCAATATGCACATATGGAATTATCAAAAGAGATGCAAGAGAATAACGTAGAAAAGAGGTATTTAGCAGTTGTTCACGGCCACCTTGAAAATTCTGAAGGAACTATAGACTTACCAATATATAGACCAGAAGAAGAAGGCGCTATAAGAAGAGTTATAGACGAAAGAGGGCAAAGAAGTATAACTCATTATAAGGTAGTTGAAAGATTAAAAGATGCTGATGTTGTTGAGTGTTTATTAGAAACAGGAAGAACGCATCAGATAAGAGTTCACTTAAAGGCTCTAGGCCATCCAATTTATGGAGATACATTATACGGTTATGAAGATGATAATAAGTATATGAAAAGACAAGCGCTACATGCTTATGGATTAGATTTTAAATCACCAAGAACTAAAGAAGAACTATCATTAAGAGCAAACTTACCAGAAGATATTCAAGAATTATTGAAAGCCTTGAAATAGAAGATTTTTAATATGAAAACATATTTCGAGGTTGGATTAAATCTTTTATACTTAAAGATGAAAAGATTCCTCTTTGGAGTGATGAAAAGTAAAAGACTGAGATAGGTATTTCTATCACAGTCTTTTTTATGTAAGACAATATTTCTTTTTTTTGACAAAGGAAAATTTTTATCTTAAACGAAGTTGAATATTTCTCTTAGCTAAGCTAATATTTCTTTTCAAGAAGTGAACATTTATCCTGTTAGCAAAGCTAATAATTTTATATATTTAAGTTATATTTCTTTCTCATAAAATCTCTTTTTTTATTAATTTTTCTTTTACGTATATAAAGATATATAGCTAAAGAAATAATTAATATTACAATTACAGCAATAACTATTTTATTAGATATGAACTTATTAAATGTATTTTCTATTTTTATTTTTGCTGTATATTCTCTATCAATTCCGCTTAAAAGTTCTAAGGTAGTATATTTTTCACCATTAACAATAAGTGTAGCATTAAATAGTACGTCACCTTTTTTTATAGAACTCTCAGAATAATCTTTATCAGCATAATTAAATGCTGTTGTAACATTTGGATCTTGTCCTGCTGACAAAGTATAGTAGATATCTTTATTAGTTACTAAAGGAATTGATGTATTATCACTTATTTGATATTCTCCGACAATATCACCTTTGTTAAATAATTTAACTGAGTCAAAGTTTTCAAATCCCCAATCGAATAATTGCCCAACACTTGTATATTGAGTATCTTTATTATATGCATTTAAAAATGAAGCGACTAATACTTCCTCATCTTTAACAGCTGTAGCTACATATGTATGGTTAGCTTCTGGAGTCCATCCAGTCTTACCGCAGTATATATTTTCATAATACCATTGAGACCAATCTACATAGCAATTGTTTCTATTTGTAGCCCACTTTTCAGTACCATCTGAATATGGGTGATTTACGTATTTATATGATATAATTCTTGATATTCTGCAAAAGTCATCAAAATTTAATGCGAAACGCATAATTTTAGCCATATCATTAGCTGTTGTAAGATGCCCTTCTTCATGTAGACCACTTGGGTTTTTAAAGATTGTATTAGTACAGCCTAGTTCTTTAGCTCTTTCAGTCATAAGCTTTCCAAATTCAGCATTTGAACCAGCGACGAATTCAGCAAGAGCTTCAGCACAATCATTAGCTGATTCTAATAACATAGCTATTAGTAACTCTTCAACAGTATAGACTTCTCCCTCTCTTATACCGATTGCAGAACCATCAACTAAAGGAGGGTTTGTACCTATAGTAACCTTATCATCTAATTTAGTGTTTTCTAATACTACTATAGCCGTCATAACTTTAGTTATTGATGCAGGTTCATATTGAACATCAGCATTTTGCGAATAGAGTACTTCTCCTGATTTTCCATCCATTAAAACTACACCTTGTGCTTCTAAAAGTGGCACTGCATGTGTATTTATACTTGTAATATTTGTTATTAAAATGGTACAAATGAACAGTAATGGTAGGAGTTTTGTTATAAGTTTTTTCATATAGTTCTCCCCACATATCAATTATTTTACTAAATTATTTTAACAAAAATAACAAATTTATTCTATAGCAAATTAACTTTTACAATGTAAAAGTTTAAATTACATAAAAATGTTAATAATATTAGATATTATTTCTTAATAAGGAGAAATTTAAAAATGGGTAAATTTAGGGATAAAAAGGTAATAGCAATAACAATAGTATTAGCAATTTTATTTATTTCATCAATTATTCTTTATGGAAAAAATAGAAATAAAATATTTTCTAATCAAGATATGAATAATATATTTGTAGATAGTAATGAAGAATTAACTGATATTTTTGAAGACAATTCGATAGATAATAAAGAGGTATTAGTAAGCAATGAAAAGGAAAAAGTAGATGTATCAAAAATATTTGTAGAAATAAAAGGAGAGGTTTTAACGCCTGATGTTTATGAGTTAGAAGAGGACAGTATAGTTAAAGATTTAATTGAAATAGCTGGGGGATTAAAAGAAGAAGCTGATATATCTACCATAAATAGAGCAAAGAAGCTTAAAAATAATGAACTTGTTATTATACCAAATATAAATGATAAAAGTAGCACTAATATTTTTAATGAAATTAGTACAGAATCGAATGAATTAATAAATATTAACTTTGCAGACATAAGTGAGTTAAAGAAGATTACTGGTATTGGAGAGGTAAAGGCTCAAAGTATAATAGACTATAGAGAGAAAAGTGGTGGCTTTAAGTCCATTGACGAAATTAAAAATGTAGACGGGATAGGTGAAAAGACATTTGAGAAGATTAAAGACGAGATAACCCTATGAAAATATTTACAAAATATGATATATAAATGCAAGAATAAAGATGAAGTTAAAGTGAAAATTGTGGCAAAACCTTTTAATAAGTCACATTAAATGTTATAATTAAGTAAATTTAGGAAACAATATTTTTGATATAAACAGAATATCGTAGGGGGTATTAATTATGATAAAAAGAACAGTGGCTATAATATTAAGTACAGTGATTGTGTTAGGAATGATAGGTTGTTCTGATAATAAAGAGGATGCTAATAATGATGTTGCACCTATTAAAGTAGAAACTAGAGATGCACTTCCAGGAGAATGGGCAAAAGACCTGACTAGGGATGAAGTGTCTGAATTACATAAGGAAATTTTAGCAAGAGTAGAGGAGACTGCTACTTTTTATGGATTAGAGTATGAAGTAATAGAAGAAGTAAAAGAAGATGCAAATGGGTTATCAATAAATGATAATCATATAAATATAGATATTGAAGATCCAGAACCAAACAGATTAGAAAGTATGTATTATGGATTTAAACAATATGGTACAGATTTAGCAACTGGTGAACTTGTAATGAAAATTTCATCGGTATTAGATAAAAAAGCTATAGAAGAAGAAGGTGTATTTGACTTTGGAGAAACTTCTTTTTCTGCGTTCTCTGAAGCATTTACAGGAGTAACGGGAAGAGATTACACTGAGCTAAATCAGCAAATCTATGAAATGATAACAGGAGATAATAGTGCTACTACAATAGAAAATAATTTAGATGGAGTAAGAGAAACAATATCAATAACTGATGATTTCTTATTATATACTTTACAAACTAAGGAATATCAGTTTAAGTAGGGGAATGATTTTTGTTTTATCTTAATTGGAGGAGTAAGGTTTGGAAAAAAATCAAGAAAATTTAGTAGAGAATGAAGTAGAACAAATTATAACTGAGGAAGAAGTTCAAGATACTGAAAAAGAAGAAGTTCATGAAGAAGTAGTAAAAGTTGAAGGTAAGTTTTCACATTTTTTTAAAGTTATTTTATCAGGAGTTTTAGACCAAATATTAGCAGTAGGAATAGCATTGATTCTTTTCCTTATATTTGATTTAATAATAGGAGTAGTAGGTTACGAAATTGCTATGAGAGATGAAATGTTTCTTATAATATATATAGTTAGTAACGTATTATACTATTCAATATCACAAGAGATATTAGAAGGAAAAACTGTAGGTAAAAAGTTAATATTAAGATAAGTTATTTATAAATCTTTGATTTAAAACTAAGAACTTACACCACCGAATTTTATTAGGTGGTTTTTCCTTTGTTGAACAAAAAATAAATTTTAGGAGTGTACTATGAGAAGAGGAAGCCAAGTAACAGTAAAGATTGATAATATTGAATTTCCATCAATGGGAGTTGGGGAACTAGAGGGGAAAAAGATTTATGTGAAAGGGGCTTTCCCTGGTCAAGTAATTAAGGGAACTATAAAGAAAAATAGAGAAAATTATTCAGAAGCTAAACTTGTAGAAGTATTAGAAAGAGCAGAGTATGAAATATCAGCACCATGTCCACATTTCGGGGTTTGTGGTGGATGTAGTTCACAAAACTTAACTTATGATAAGCAATTAGATTTATTAAGTCATGAAATATGTGAACTATTTGATTCTAAGGATTTGCCAATGGGAATGTATCTTGGGGTAAAAGGTAGTGAAAACCACTGGAAATACAGAAATAAGATGGAATTTACATTTGGGGATATGGAAAAAGGTGGAGAGCTTACTCTTGGAATGCATATGAAAGGTAAGTCGTTTGGTGTATTAACAGTTGATAACTGTATGATAATAGACGAAGATTTCAGAAAGGTTCTTACAGCTACAGTTGAATACTTCAGAAAACAAAATTTGCCTTATTATAGAGTAATGAAGAGAGAAGGTTACTTAAGACATCTTGTAATCAGAAAAGCTACTAACACTGGTGAGCTTATGGTTAACTTAGTTACAACAACTCAAATAGATTTTGATCTTACTGAATATACGGAACTAATTAAATCTTTAGAGTATAAGGGAGAATTAGTATCTGTACTACATACTGAAAATAACTCATTATCTGATGCGGTTATACCTGAAAAGGTTAATGTATTATTTGGAAGAGATTATATAGTAGAAAATTTATTAGGACTTAAGTTTAAAATATCACCATTTTCATTCTTCCAAACTAATTCTAAAGGCGCAGAAAGTCTTTATAGTTTAGTAAGAGAATTTATGGGAGACGGTGAAAATAAAGTAGTATTCGATCTTTATTGCGGAACAGGAACTATAGGTCAAATAGCTGCACCAAATGCTAAAAAGGTTATAGGACTTGAGCTTATTGAAGAAGCTGTAGAAGCTGCAAAAGAAAATGCTAATCTTAATGGGCTTACTAACTGTGAATTTATAGCAGGTGATGTTGCGGAGACTATTAAGCAAGTAAAAGTTAAACCGGACATAATAATTTTAGATCCACCAAGAAGCGGAGTTTCACCAAAGGCTTTAGATTATGTAATTAAATTTAATGCACCAGAAATAATTTACGTTTCATGTAATCCAAAGACTATGGTTGAAAACTTAGATGTATTATTAGCACATGGATATATTGTGGAGAAGAGTACGGTTAAAGATATGTTCCCAAATACACCGCATGCTGAGACAGTTGTTAGACTTATAAAGAGACATTAAATTTTTAGTGAAATCAAGGGAAGCGTACTGTAAGCGAAAGTTTATTGAAAACAGCCTACTACTTAGATGGCTGTTAAACTAATAAATTCTCGAGATAGAAAGAAAGTTAAAATACATTATGATACAATAAAGGCATATTTAAAACTATAAAAAGTTTTAGATATGCTTTTACTGATTATATGGAGGGAATAATATGATTGAAGTTGGAATAGTTGGTCAGGCTAAAGACAAGGTAAATGAAAATAATATTGCCAAAACTCTTAGAAGTGGAGAGTTAAATGTATATGCAACACCTTCTATGGTTGCATTAATGGAAGAAGCAGCATATAAAAGCATTCAAGGGAAGTTAGAAGAGGGTAAGGGAAGTGTAGGAACACTTATGAATATAAAGCATCTTTCTAGTACTCCCATTGGCATGGAAGTAACTGCAAAAAGTGAGGTTATTGAAGTAGATAGAAGAAGAATTGTATTTAAAGTTGAAGCTTTTGATGAACGTGGCAAAATTGGAGAAGGTACACATGAACGTTTCATTATAGACAATGAGATGTTTCAAATGAAAACAGATAATAAATAATTAGAATTCCCTAAGGCTATACTGACTTAGGGAATTTTAATTATTTATATGCAAATTTTATTAATAATTAAAGGGGAAATCAATTAACATACAACATAAACAAAAGAAAAACAACATAAAATTGTGGAAATATATTGAAAAAATTCAATAAAAGAGTATATTATAAAGTATAGGTATAAAATACAAATAAATAAGAGGGTAATATACAGATAGGAGGGTAATATGAGTCAAAATATTTATGAAATAAATAAAAGTCCAAGAATACAAAATCTTGTAGATCAATTATTTGAGAAGCTACCTGAGATAGAATCAGATAGAGCTGTTCTTTTAACAGAATCATACAAGGAATCTGAGGGACAACCTATAATAGTTAGAAGAGCTAAGGCATTTTCTCATATATTAAGAAATATTCCAATAACTATTCGTAAGGATGAATTAATAGTAGGAAGTGCTACCAAATCTCCAAGAAGCTGTCAGGTCTTTCCAGAGTTTTCTTGTGATTGGTTAGAAAAAGAGTTTGATACAGTTGAGACTAGAAGTGCAGATCCTTTTTACATATCGGAAGATAATAAAAAGATACTAAGAGATGTTTATAAGTATTGGAAAGGTAAGACTACTAGTGAATTAGCGACATCATATATGGCAGATGAAACAATTAAGGCTATGGAGCATAACATATTTACTCCAGGAAATTATTATTATAATGGGGTTGGACATGTTACAGTAAAATATGAAAAGGTTTTAGAAGTTGGGTATGAAGGTATTATAGAAGAAGTAAAGGAAGAGCTTTCTAAATGTAATGTTGCAGATCATGATTATGCAAAGAGAAGTCATTTTTTGAAGTCTGTAATTCAAAGCTGCGAAGCTGTAATAGTTTATGCTAATCGTTATGCTGAATTAGCACTTAATATGGCAAAGCAGTGCAATGATAATGTTAGAAGAAATGAGTTGTTAGAGATAGCTTCTAACTGTGCCAGGGTTCCAGCAAAAGGAGCAAGGAGCTTTTATGAAGCATGCCAATCCTTCTGGTTTGTACAAATGTTACTTCAAGTAGAATCTAGTGGGCATTCTATATCTCCAGGTAGATTTGATCAATATATGTATCCTTACTATAAAGCTGATATAGAAAGTGGAAAGATAACTAAGGAGTTTGCCCAAGAGCTAATGGATTGTATCTGGGTAAAACTAAATGATCTTAATAAAGTAAGAGATGCTGGATCAGCAGAAGGTTTTGCAGGTTATGGTCTATTCCAAAACTTAATAGTTGGTGGACAAGATGCAGGAGGAATAGATGTAACAAATGATTTATCATTTATGGCTATTGAATCATCAATGCATGTAATGCTACCTCAACCATCGTTATCAATAAGAGTATGGAATGGAAGCCCTCATGAATTATTAATAAAAGCAGCTAAATTAACTCGTACAGGAATTGGGTTGCCTGCATATTACAATGATGAAGTTATAATTCCATCACTACTTAATCGTGGACTTACTTTAGCAGATGCTAGGGAATACAACATAATCGGATGCGTTGAACCTCAAAAGGCTGGAAAGACAGATGGATGGCATGATGCTGCATTCTTTAATATGTGTAGACCTTTAGAATTAGTATTTAGTAATGGATATGATAAAGGTGAACTAGTAGGGGTAGAAACTGGTGATGTAACTAATATGGAAACTTTTGAAGAGTTTTATGATGCTTATAAAAAGCAAATGAAATATTGTATAGAGTTGTTAGTTAATGCAGATAATTCTATAGATGTAGCTCACATGGAAAGATGCCCATTGCCATATTTATCATCTATGGTGGATGATTGTATTAAGAGAGGTAAGAGTGTTCAAGAAGGTGGGGCTATATATAACTTTACAGGACCACAAGGTTTTGGAGTTGCTAATATGGCGGATTCATTATACGCAATTAAGAAGTTAGTTTTTGATGAAAAGAAGGTAACTTTAGCTGAGTATAAAGATGCTCTTGAAAATAATTACGGAAGAGGATTGTCTTTAGAAAGAGTTGAGGAATTAACAAGAGAAGTTATTAAAAAGTTAGAAAATGATGGACATACTATAGATGCAGAGGTAGTTGCTCAAGTATCAGCTACTATAGCATTAGATAGCTTAGATAATTCTAAAAAATCTAAATATGATAAGTTACTTGAAATGATTGATGAAGTTCCTAAGTTCGGAAATGATATTAAGGAAGTAGACCAATTTGCTAGAGATGTAGCTTATGTATATACTAGACCATTAGAAAATTATAAAAATCCAAGAGGTGGTCAATATCAAGCTGGTCTTTATCCAGTTTCAGCAAATGTACCTCTAGGAGCCCAAACAGGAGCCACTCCTGATGGAAGATTAGCTCATACTCCAGTAGCAGATGGGGTATCTCCATCTGCTGGTAAGGACTTATTTGGTCCAACAGCAGCAGCTAATTCAGTAGCAAAGCTTGATCATGGAATAGCATCTAATGGAACATTATTTAATCAAAAGTTCCATCCATCAGTTTTAGCAGGAAGAACTGGACTTGAAGCCTTTGTTAACTTTATAAGAGGATACTTTGATCAAAAGGGAAGTCATATCCAATTTAACGTAGTAAGTAGAGATACATTAATAGAGGCTCAAAAGAACCCAGAAAAATATAAGACTTTAGTTGTTCGTGTTGCTGGATATAGTGCATTATTCACATCATTATCTAGATCATTGCAAGATGATATCATTAATCGTACAGAGCAAAGAGGCTTCTAGAAGGGTGAGATAATATGAATAATTTAGATGTAAAAGGTAGAATTTTTGATATACAAAAGTTCTCAATACATGATGGCCCAGGAATTAGAACTATAGTATTTTTAAAGGGGTGCATCTTTAGATGCCAATGGTGTTGTAATCCAGAGTCTCAAAACTTTGATATAGAAAATATGGTCGTAGCAGGAAAGAATAAAGTTATAGGACAAGATATAACAGTGAGAGAAGTATTAGAGAAGATAAAGCAAGATAGACCATATTATAAACGTTCTGGTGGAGGAATAACCTTATCAGGGGGAGAGTGTATGTGTCAACCAGAATTTGCAAAAGCATTACTTCATGAGTGTAAGGAGATTGGTATATCTACGGCTATAGAAACTACAGCAGGAGTTGATTCTGATATAGTAAGGTATATAATACCAGAGGTTGATACAGTGCTTATGGATATAAAGCATATTAGTTCAGAAAAGCATGAAAAGTTTACAGGTAGAGATAATAAGACCATTTTAGAAAATGCAAAAATTATTGCAGAATCAGATTCGGATTTAATTATAAGAGTACCTGTAATTCCAACATTTAATCATACAGCAGAAGAAATTAGAGATATTGCAAGATTTGCAAAAACGCTAAAAGGAGTGACTAAGTTACACTTACTTCCTTATCATAGAATGGGACAAGATAAATATACTGGCTTAAATAGACCATATATACTTGAAGGAATAAGCACTTTAAGTAGTGAACATATGGATATGTTATTAGAAGTAGTATTAAAGGAAGGTCTTAAAGGACAAATTGGAGGGTAAATTCAATTTAAGATTATAAATTATAATATTAAAGTCAGCGTAGTTAATATTTGTAGTTAACTATGCTGGCTTATTAAATTTTTTAGGATTTTTATTTAAAAAGAAATAATGTCTCTGTAATTTTAAATTAGAGAAATTATCATAGCATCTTTAATATACTCATCTATTATTTTTTTACTTAAGTTAAAATAACTACTGCACTTATCAAGAATTGTTGCATCACTAGTAACTACATTATTTAACTTTTCTAAAATAACATCAGCGTTATTTACTAGATCTACATTAGTATCTAAGTCATATTTTTCAGCATATTCTAAGATTTTAATCTTAAGGTTACCTGAGTTAGAAACAGGGGAATCTAAATAAAAGTTAATATTTTCAACATATATAAACTTTGAAAACTTAAATATATAATCTAGAGCTATATCAGTTTTATCTATTAGTTTATATGTGCCTCTAAGACCTGCTAAGTCACGTATTAATCCATCATCTCCAATAATTAAGGGTCCTCCAGAGAAGGCAACCTCTAAATTAATTATTAGATTAAATCCATCTATATTTAGTGTATTATGGGCTATTTCACTAGTAGACAGTTCCTTCGATTTTCTGAGAATTTCATTTTCAGAGCTGCATGTAGCACGTTTCAAAGAATCTCTTTGTCTAGTTGAAAACTGATATCTACTGCCAACAAAGTTTATTATAGATTCAAGCTTATAGTCTCTATCTAAAAGCCACTTTATTTCATCATGTGCTTTTCTTAATCTTATAATTTCTTTTTCAGAAAACCATCTTATATCATTTAAATCAGAACCTCTTCTTGATATTTTAGTCAAATCAAACTCACCAACTTAAAATAATAAATTATATAGATGTAGTGTTTACATAAGTTTGATTAATAATGTAAAGTTTAATTTGCTAATAGTTACATATTTAATTGGATTTCAATTTATCTAAAACAGAAAGTTCAAATTGAAGAAGGAGCATATCATCGATATAACCAATTCCAAATAAATAATCTGGAATGACATCTAGTGGAATAATAAAATAAAGCAGTACAGCACCGATGATTAACGCCTTTGTTGAAGACGGGTTTTCTAAAATATACCTACTATAAAGGTTTTCAAGTGAATCAATTAAAGGACCAACTCCATTAATTTCTTTTATCTTTCTATCAAAATCAGATTTTATCATATTTATCCCATCTTGTGTTTTAGCATACTCTTTACATTTATTAAATTGATTATTAATTTCTTGGTTTAACTTTTTTGAGTCAGCAAATTGAGAAAACTTTAGAATATTATATAGTTCATTGTTTTGGATAGCCTGAGTATTAGTAATATCTATATTAATATCTTTACTACTTAAATCATCATTCAAAAAGCTATTAAGGAATAATGGAATGAATTTTGATAGCTTTTTTATGTGTGTAATACTAGGTTTTTGCTTTGAATTAATTATTCTTGATAATGTAGAGGTAGGTATATCAACTATTTTGCTAAATTTTCTAAGTGAAAGATTATTTTCATTTAGATAGTTATTTATTTCAACTTTAAGCAAAGTATTATCATCATTACTCATAATAAAAAAACACCTCCTAATCTCAATATATTATTTAAAGATTATAATGTTCCAGTTATTGAACAGTGTTGCATATAAAAATGTGACTGTTCCAATTTTGTAGCACTATTTTTAAATGTCGAATATATTACAATATAAAGTTAGGCAGGGGGAAAGATTATGAAGAGTTTTGTTTTTTTATCAGTGATAGAGTCATTTTTATTAGTAACAGCACTTTCAATGGATGCATTTGTTGCAAGTTTTGCTTATGGAACTAATAAAATTAAGATACCATTTAAGTCAGTAGCTATTATTAATATTATTTGCACAAGCTTTTTAGCTATTGCATTATTAGTAGGAAATATAGTTAAGGATTATATTCCAGCAGAGGTTACATCATGGGTTTGTTTTAGTGTACTTTTTATCTTAGGTATTATAAAGATATTTGATAGTTCATTAAAGTCATGGTTAAAAAAAGGAGTGTCTAATAGTCAAGATGTGTCTTTCAAGTTATTAGATTTTAGATTCTTTTTAAAGGTATGTTCAGATAGTACAGAAGCTGATAGGGATAAGTCTAAAATTTTATCATCTATGGAAGCTACAAGTTTAGCTATTGCTTTATCATTAGACGGATTAGCAGCAGGATTTAGTGTGGCCTTATTAGAGGCCAATTTTTTTGAAATAGTAATATTTTCATTGATAACTGGTATGATAGCAGTTATACTTGGATGTTTTATAGGAAATAAGGTAGCAGAAAAAATAAATATTAATATATCTTGGATAAGTGGATTGATATTAATGATATTGGCTTTTATTAAAATATTGTAGAAAGGTATAAATCTTTATTTTAATATTGATGAAAATTAATATTAGAAGTATATAATTTGTATAAATATGTCTTAGAAAACGTTTATTAGGATAAAGTTAAGTAAATTATTAAAAAAATAATGTAATACGAAAATTATTGATAATTTAAAAAAACTATATGGAAATTATTGACAAATATTAAATAAACTCATTATAATAATATATAATAAACAACGGGGTTATGACTTAAACAAAGCCATAACCTCGTTTTGTTTTTTTATAAAAATTAATAAGGGGGCAAAAAGATGAAAAAGATTAAACAATTATTATCCTTGGTACTTGTTTCTGCATTATCATTGGGGCTGATATCATGTGGAAATGTTAGTACATCATCAGGCAATACTTCATCTGGAGATCCTACTCAATCAGAATCTACAGATGGAGCTACTGGCCAAGGTGCTGATAGTTTAAAGGTTCATATTGATGTTGAAGTAGCATCAATGGATCCACAAATTGCAACAGATGGAACTTCTTTTGAAGTTTTAGCTGCAGTAACTGAAGGGTTATTCTCTGTAGATGATGCAGGATCACCTATTAAGGCTTTAGCAGAAAATGTTGAAAAGAGCGAGGATGGATTAAAGTATACTATTACTTTAAAAGATGCAAAGTGGACAAATGGGACACCTGTAACTGCAAATGATTTTGTATTTGCATGGAGACGTCTTGTAGATCCTAAGGTTGCAAGTGAATATGCATTTATAGTAGGAATCGCAGGTATAAAAAATGCAGATGATATTGCAGCTGGCAAAATGGATTTAGACCAATTAGGAGTTACAGCTAAAGATGATAAGACTTTAGAGATTGAATTAGACACTCCTGTTCCATTCTTTGAAAGTTTAATGTCATTCCCTTCATTCTTACCAGTAAATGAAGAGTTCTTTAATCAATGCGGTGATAGTTTTGCAACAAGTCCAGATACTATTCTTTGCAATGGACCATTTAAGATTACTTCTTATGAACCAGCAGCAACAACTATAGAATTAGTTAAAAATGAAGATTATTGGGATGCTGGAGCAGTTAGTCTTTCAGGAATAAAATATCAAGTAATTAAAGATGCACAACAAACTATGCTTGCTTACCAAAATGGTGATTTAGATGTAGCTACACTTTCAGGTGAACAAGTAGAACAATTCCAAGCAGATTCTGAATTTAACAACATAATGGCTGGATACCTTTGGTATATATCTCCTAATCAAAATGTTGCAGGGTTAGAAAATGAAAATTTACGTAAGGCGATAGCAATGTCATTTGATAAAACAGCTATAGTCAACAATATATTAAAAGACGGTTCTATAGTAGCAGATTTTGCAGTACCAACATTATTAGCAACAGGACCAGATGGCAAAGATTTTAGAGAAGGAAGTAAGACTTATCTTTCTTATGATAAAGCAAAGGCCTTAGAATATTTTGAAAAGGCAAAATCAGAGTTAGGCAAAGATTCATTTGCTTATACAATGATAGTTGAAGATACAGAAGCAGCTCAAAATGTCGCACAATTTATTCAGGCAGAAATTCAAACTACACTTCCAGGCGTTACTATAAATCTTGAGGTTATGCCTAAGAAGAATAGAGTTGAAAGATTACAAGATGGTACATTTGAATTAGGTTTAACTAGATGGGGACCTGACTATGCAGACCCAATGACTTATTTAGATATGTGGACTACAGATAGTTCTAATAACTATGGTTTTTGGTCAAATCCAGATTATGATGCAGTAATTCAATCAGCTAAAAAAGGTGAATTAGCATTAGATGTTGAAAAGAGATGGGAAGCATTAAAAGAAGCTGAAGGCGTAGTAATGGATGAAGCAGTTATATTCCCAGTTTATCAAAAAGGTAATGCTGTAATGATTAAGAGTAATGTTTCAGGAATTGAATTCCACTCAGTAGGTATTAATAGAGTATTTAAGAATACTACTAAAAATTAAGAGGTTTTAACAAATGTTACAGTGGTCTAAGTTTAGCCACTGTAATATTGTTTAAAGGAGGTAAACACGATGAAAAAATACTTGTTTAAGCGAATATGCATTGCGGTGTTAACTCTATTAGCCATTCTTTTAGTATTATTTTTAATGCTAGAATTTATGCCAGGATCTCCATTTAATGATGAAAAATTAACGGTAGATCAAATAGCTATATTAAATGCAAAATATGGATTAGATCAGCCTATATATATAAGATTTTTCAATTATGTGAAGAATATGCTTACTGGTGATTTTGGAGTTTCGTACACAATAGCTAAAAATACACCTATATCAACTTTACTTCAAACAAGATTACCTATTTCATTAAAGATAGGCGGTCAAGCAGTTCTTTTAGGAACTATAGTAGGATTGATTTTAGGGATAATAGCAGCACTAAATCATAATAAAATTTGGGATACAATAACAACAATAATTTCAGTTTTAGGTGTTAGCTTACCGTCATATGTATTTGCTTTAGCACTTTCATATTCCTTAGGATTTAAGTTAAAGTGGTTTCCACTTCTTTATTCAGTGGAGGCACCATTTAAGTCCTCAGTATTACCGACAATTGCACTATGTATGTTTACAATAGCTACAATAGCTAGATTTACAAGAACAGAGATGATAGAGGTAATAGATTCTGATTATATACTTTTGGCAGAAAGTAAAGGTATAAAAGGAACAAAATTAATAGTTAGACATGAGTTAAGGAATGCATTAATTCCTATAATTACTGTTTTAGCACCACTTGTTGTAGGGCTTATGACAGGTAGCTTGGTTATAGAAAAGATATTCTCTATTCCAGGTATAGGAAGCCTTTTAGTTACAGCTATACAATCAAATGATTATAACGTAATTATGGCTTTAGCATTTATTTATAGTGCTATGTATATAGGAATAATGCTTGTAGTTGATATATTATATGGAGTAATTGATCCAAGAATAAGATTAGCAAAGGAGGACAGTCATGAGTAATGTAGTTGCAAGAGATATAGAATTAGATTTTTTAGACCATGATTTTGAATTTGTTGGTTCAGAAAATGTATCTACTATTGACAGTACCTATGCTAGTCAGCCCTATTGGAAAGATGTGCTTAGTAGATTTGTTAAAAATAAAGGAGCAATAATTGGATCAATATGTGTAGTTTTAATAATATTTATGGCTATAGTTGGAGTTGGATTAAACGAACATACTTATGATTCTCAAATAATAGCTCATCAAAACTTAGCACCGAGAGTTCAAGGCTTAGAGAGTTTAGGGATATTTGATGGTAGTGAAAAGATGACAACATCATCAGGAACAGTAGAGGTTAATAAATATGTATCAGCTAATGGTAGTGTTACAGGATTAGAAGATACTTATTACTGGTTTGGGACAGATGTTTTAGGCAGAGATATATTCACTAGAACATGGATGGGGACAAGGATATCTCTATATATAGCATTAGTTGCAGTTTTAATAGATATGCTTTTTGGTTTAAGTTATGGACTTATTTCAGGTTATTTTGGTGGAGCTATTGATAATGCAATGCAGAGGTTCGCTGAAATATTAAATGGAATACCTAATCTTGTAATAGTTACCTTACTTATAATTGTGCTGAAGCCAGGACTTTTAACAATTACCTTTTCTCTTATGATTACGGGATGGATTGGTATGAGTCGTATAGCTAGGGCACAAGTTTTAAAATTAAAAGAGCAAGAATTTATATTAGCATCAAGGACTTTAGGAGCAAGAAATTTCTTTATAATTTTTAAAGAGATATTACCTAATATTTTTGGTCAAATAATTACAAATACAATGTTCTCAATTCCAAATGCAATATTTACAGAAGCATTTTTAGCATTTATAGGACTTGGAGTTCCAGCCCCTATGGCATCATTAGGATCACTTATAAGTGAAGCATTTAAGTCTTTTACAACACATCCTTATATGATAATACCACCAGTAATAGTTTTAGCTATATTAATGCTTAGCTTTAACATGTTAGCAGATGGACTTAGAGATGCTTTTGATCCAAAGATGCAGGAAATGTAGGAGGTAGATTATATGAGAGAAAAAGTATTAGAGATTAGAAATTTATCCATATCTTTTACAACCTCACAAGGAAAAGTAAATGCAATTAGAGGAGTTGAACTTGATTTATATAGAGGTGAAACATTAGCTATAGTAGGAGAAAGTGGTAGTGGTAAGTCAGTAACTATGAAATCAGTTATGGGGATATTAAGTAATAATGGAGAAATAAATTCAGGTACTGTTAATTTTTCTTATTATAGAGATGATGAAAAGATAGATGTTGATTTGCTAAAACTATCTAAAAAGGAAATGAGAGATAGGATCAATGGGAAGAGGATAGCAATGATATTCCAGGATCCAATGACTTCCTTAAATCCTACAATGACAATAGGAAAGCAAATCATGGAAGGAATGATCTATCATTATAAAAAATCAAAAAAAGAGGCTTATGATAAAGCAGTCGAATTATTAAAGCTTGTTGGAATAAATGATGCTGAAAAGCGTATGAAGAATTATCCTCATCAGCTTTCTGGTGGAATGAGACAAAGAGTAGTTATAGCTATAGCACTTGCTTGTAATCCAGACCTCTTAATATGTGATGAACCAACCACAGCTTTAGACGTTACAATTCAAGCAAAGATATTAGAGCTTATTAAAGATATTCAAAGAAAGATGAATCTATCAGTAATATATATAACTCATGATTTAGGAGTTGTAGCCAAGGTTGCAGATTATGTGGCAGTAATGTATGCAGGTAAAATAGTTGAAAAAGGTAAGGTAGATGAAATATTCTACGAGCCAAAGCATCCATATACTTGGGGGTTGTTATCAGCAATGCCAGACCTTAATACAAATGAGGATAAACTGTATACAATACCTGGGAGTCCACCTAATCTTTTAGTACCTGTTAAAGGTGATGCTTTTGCACCGAGAAATATGTATGCACTAAATATAGATTATAGATTAGAACCTCCTATGTTTAAAGTTTCAGATACTCATTATGCAGCAACTTGGTTACTTCATAATAAGGCACCTAAAATAGATATGCCAGAGGAACTTAAATTTAAGATAAATAGAATGTTAAAGGAGGCGGATATGTATGGAAGAGAAGAAGCCTTTGCTAGAAGTTGAAAACTTAAAGCAGTATTTTAAAGTAAGTAAGAAATTTATAGTAAGAGCTGTTAATGGAGTTTCCTTTAATATTAATCAAGGAGAGACTTATGGACTTGTTGGAGAATCAGGAAGTGGTAAGTCAACTATAGGAAGGTCAATTATTCGTTTATATGATCCTACTGGAGGTAAGATAACTTTTGATGGAGTTGATATAAGTGGTAGACTTTCAAAAAAAGAAGAGAAGCATCTTAGAATAAATATGCAGATGATTTTCCAAGATCCTATGGCATGTTTAAATCCTCGTAAAAAGGTTTTAGAAATAATAGCTCAAGGTTTAGACATTCATGGATTATGCAAAGATAAGAAAGAAAGAGAAGAAAAAGTATATAAGATATTAGAAAAGGTAGGATTATCAAGGGAGCATGCTGATAGATATCCTCATCAATTTTCAGGAGGACAACGACAACGTATAGGAATAGCAAGAGCTCTTATTATGAACCCAAAGCTTATAATTGCAGATGAAGCTATAAGTGCATTAGATGTATCAATTCAAGCACAGGTTATAAACTTAATGAAAGATATTCAAGAAGAAACTAACATAGCATTTTTATTTATAGCTCATGATTTATCAATGGTTAAATATATTTCTGATAGAATTGGAGTTCTGCACTTAGGAAACTTGCTTGAAACAGGAACTACTGAAGAGATATTTTCAAGGCCTATTCATCCATATACAAAATCCTTAATATCAGCAATTCCACATCCAAATCCAATAGTAGAAAAGATGAGGATAGCTGAAGAATACTGCTATGAGACTAGTGGTATAGATTATAGTAAGGGCAAGGAACAACATGTAGAAGGAACACATTATGTACTTGCTACAGATGATGAATTTAAAGGTTGGATAAAATAATATAAATAGTACCTCCTTAAAAATATATAGCTACCTCAAAATAGTTAAAACAATAGTTATTTTATGATAAAAACTGTATTGTTGAGATTATTTTTAGGTAGCATTTGAAGATGAATATTCATTATATTTTAGGGGGAATGAGCTTTAGTATGGGGCTTTTGTTGAAGTAAAAATATTTGGTAAGGCGGAAAAATTATATTTAGATATGATTACTAGAGATATTTGCAAGTTGTATGAAGAAGAATTAAATATACCTTAAGAATCTATATATATTAAATATGAAGAAGTAGATAATTGGATACTTAATGGATTTAACTTTTAAGTAATAAAATATTGCAATATGGGTTATTAGTGTATAATTGTATTATAAATACTTTTTTATAGATAGAGGTTAAAATGAGTATACGAAGATATGAATCAAGAGATTGCAATGATATTATAAATTTATTTTATAATACAGTTCATACTATAAATTCTAAAGATTATACTAAAGATGAACTAGAGGCTTGGGCACCTAAGGATTTAGATTTAAGTTTATGGGATAAATCATTTTTGAAGAATTATACAATAGTATTTATTTTAGATAATACTATTGTTGGTTTTGGTGATATTAATGAAGATGGATATCTTGATAGGCTTTATGTACATAAAGATTATCAAAGAAGAGGTATTGCTAAAGAAATTGTTGATAATTTAGAATGTTATGTTGAAAAGCTTGGAGCAAATATTATAACAACTGAAGCATCTATCACAGCAAAGCCTTTTTTTGAAAAGATGGGTTATAAGATTATTAAGGAACAAGTTGAGAGAAGAGGACAATATCTAACTAATTATATAATGCAAAAACGTATATAAAATTAAATTAGAGAAGAGTATATAAGAATAGTGTTTATAAAAGCGTTTAATTATGACTTTTTTAATCTATTTAAACCAGTGTAGTATTATAAAAGTTAATATTACACTGGTTTTATGCTTTAAGTTAATTTATATAGAACATATTAAAGAGTGTTAAATCCAATTAATACTAGCCTCTTTTCTAGGGGTAGTTCTTTGATACGTAACATCTGGATATCCAATCACTAAAATAGAAATTATTGATTTACCATCTTTTATTTCAAGCAAATCTAATATTTCTTTATTATCTTGAGCAGCAATTTGAAGAAATCCACTAAAGAATGTTCCAAGACCTAAGGCATCAGTCATAAGCTCCATATTTGAAGATGCTAAACCGCCATTTATAGGATTGGGTGAAGTAACAAATATTGCAAGAGGAGCATTGAAGAATAATCTATCATTTTTTATTGGATCTTTTTTAAATTCATTATAACTATATAACCACATATTAGCATATCTTTTAAGATGTTCTGTTTCAGGTGTTAAGTTTGCTAATATATATTCACCTTTTTTCTTTAAGCTTTCATAAGCTAATTCTCTTAGTTCGCTTAATTTTTTTGTAACTACTATATAACTAACATCTTGGCTATTTCTTGAAGTTTGAGTATATCTTCCAGCCTCTATGATTTTAATTATTTTTTCTTTTTCTACTTCTTTATTTTTAAATCTTCTAACGCTTCTTCTAAACTTTATAAAATTTAAAAGATTTTCAGGATTAACAGAAAAAGTTTCTTTGTTATAAGGTACTACTTCATTCATATTGTAATCATCTGTTGAAACAGCTTCTACTGGACAGACTGCAACACAGTGACCACATTTTATACAACCTTCGTTATTAATATCTGCTTTTCCATCCTTTAATGAAATTACACTGGCAGGACAATCTTTAATACATTGCATACAAGCTATACATTTGTTTCTATCTACTTTAAACATTTGAACACACTCCTTAGCTTTTATTATTATCATATTAGCATAAAAATATAGAGTACTAAATTTGACACTAATATGCATGAAATTTATAATTTAATTATTGGTAAAGTAAGTACTATTCTTTTGATAATGAGATTATATCACTATATAGTGATGAGGGTCTAATTGAAAAAAATCATAAATATATAACTAAAAGTTATATATTAACTAAAAAGAATAGCAACAAAAATGATATAAATACTAGTAATATATAAATAAAAGTATTATGAGGAGAGAAAATGAATTTACAACAACTAGAGTATTTTAAAGTAATTGCAGAAACTAAGAATTTTACTATAGCATCAAATATATTAGCGGTTACTCAACCAGCTTTAAGTAAAGCTATATCAAAATTAGAGGAAGAGCTAGATGTAAATCTTTTTGAGAGAGAAGGACGCAATATAAAAATTACTAAGTATGGGGAAGTATTTTTAAAGTATGCAGAGTCAGCATTAAATGATATTGAAAAAGGTAAAGAGAAGCTTAATGATATGAAAGGTTGTAATGATAATATTATTTCAATAGCTTCTACATCATGTATTGGAGCAACTTTTATACCTTTCTTAATAAGTAACTTTTTTAAAAATAACTTGCAGATAAAATTCAATATAAATAATGAAACTACAGAAGATATTTTGAAAGACTTAAAAAATAAAAAGGTAGACTTTGGTTTTTTTACAAATATAGAAGATATTGATGATTATCCAGAAATAGAATCAATATTGGTTAAAAGGGAGGAGTATGTTTTAATAGTACCTAAAAATCATAGATTGGCGAATAGAGAAGAGGTATCTTTAAAAGAATTAAAAGATGAATACTTTATAGCTTACAATGATAAAAGTTCTGATAAGAGAATATCCTACTCAGATTTTATGGGATATACGCCTAAGATATCAGCAGAACCAACAGAAGCAAGTGTACTTTCTGGGTTAGTTGCAGCAGGAGCAGGTATAGCTATAATTATAAATACGCCTATGATAAATACAAATAAAATTTCTACTATAAAGATAAAAGAGGATATAGGATATAAAAGTATTTATATAGGATGGAATAGAGATAGTTATATGACAGAGATAAGAAAAGCGTTTAATGAATATGTATTAAGCTTAAGTGAAGATGTTTAAGTTAACTTTATTAAATTGATATTTTGCTTTATAAGCTAAACACCGCATAAAACAATTATAATATGCGGTGTTTAACTTATTTTTTCTTTATATTATTTACTTCTATTAAAAGATTTTCAAGCTTTTCAGTTGATGTAATTCTATCATTACACGTCTTGCTATCGAGACATACATGAAAGCCTATTGATTTATAAGAATCTAATCCAGGATTTGAAGTTTTACATATAGGAGAGACAAAAGCTATTTCACTTTCAGGACCTACATGATTACAAAGAGTACAAATATTAGTATTATTAGAGTTTGTACTTGGAAGTCTACAAGCCATACCTACAAATTTTCCGTCAAGATTATATATTATAAGTAGCTTTCGGATAGCCTCATCAATCCAACCTAAATATACTATTTTTGAATCTTCATCGTTTAAATTAGGAATTTTAAGTTTTTTTTCTTTTTTAAAAACCTTGTTGATTTGTGAAGCTGTGATAGTTGGCATTCCATATACATATTGATCTAAATCCTTTATGTAACCATCAATATGAAGTGGATCAGTTATTTTGCTAATATCAAGAATGGTTCTTTGCTCTTCAGTTAAGTCAGTAAAGTAATCATATATTTTATTTTGAATACAAGCCTTAGTAGTGTCCACTATATTAGCATCTATACAGTTTCTAAAAGCACCATTCAAATCAAATAAACATTTTTTGATAAAATTAAATTGTTGTTTTTTTATAAAAGAATCCATAAAACACCTCCATTATTTTAGATTTCAAGCCTAGTTAGATAAGATTACTCATATATATTGTTTATGATAACTAAAAAAGATGATGATTATTACTTATATTGAAAGCAATAATGATCATCTTAATTTAAATATATTATATACTCAAAATCCTTTTAAATTAGATATTATAACCTTCAAAAGAAAGGATAGCATAAGTTAAAATACAAGTTCAATCTAATAAATAATTATGTAATGATTATGAGCATAATTGTTTTTCTTCATTTATAATTCTTCTAATACTTTTATCAGATAAAAAATATTCTCTAGCAAGTTCATTAATAGTAAAACCTTTAAGATATTTTTGAAAGATTTCATTATTCCTAATCTTCAAGCTTTTTTTTATGCCACTATTTTCTCCCCATGATTTATGATTTTCATCTTTTCGTGGGACATAAAGATATTCTCCATCTATATATTCTTGTATTATTTTAATAATTTCCTCTGGCAACACATCTAATGCTTTTATATATTTCATTTCTTTACTCCTTAATTTCCTAATAAAGTTTGAAGCAAAGAATACAAAAAAGCTATGTGCATAGAACCTAAAGTATAATTTTCAGCTAACTTAAAGACTTAGGCTCCAGACAAAGCATAGCTGCTTTTAGTAGTCTTTGCAAGGAGCAAACTGATTTAAAGCTGAATGTATTATCTACCTTCATAAAAAAACACCTCCAATATTTCAAAAATATTATAACATAACTAGATAAAAATCTATGTTATTAAAAATTAAGATTTGTATAATTGAGTTGAAGTTTATAAAAATAAAATAAGAATGCCAATTATGTTTTATAATTGACATTCTTATTTATTTAGCGAACTTAGCTTGTTAATGATAAGATTATTAATATCATCATTATTTCTTAAAATAATAACTTTTTCTTCATAGTTAGAAATTTTACTTTTCAATTTATCTTTACCAGAATCATAATCTTTTGACCATTGAAGCATAAGCTTAAGCATCTTAAAATTAGGATCATAACTGCATTTTTCAATACCAAGTTTTTGCCTCATAAAGCGTTTAACTATTCTATAATTTCTTATATATTTATTTGTTTCTAGTAGAATAATTTTATCAGCTTTCTTCAATCCATCTTTGAAGCAAGACCTACCTACATCTTCAATAATCCAATTATCACCACTTATTATTGAATTAAATAATTTATCTCTTTCTGAATCTGTTCTTTTAGTATTACTACAACGATTAGATGAGTCAACTTCATATACAACATCGTCTAGAGATGTATAAGGAATATTTAACTCTTTTGATAATTTTTTTGCAAGAGTTGATTTACCGCTAGACACTGAACCAACAATATATATTTTCATTTTTAGCCCCCATACTTGAAATTAAAAATATAATTTTAAAAAAGAGCAGATACAAGAGATATAATAAGCAATATATTTTCAATTGTAACTAATAGAATAAAAAGATAAAAGGTTAATTTAAGTCCGATTCTACAAAAATTCCATGCCAAATTAGCCATAGGAGTACCTTCTTCTTTTAGACGTTTAGTAGTTGTATCGAAACAGTCGGCTATCCAATCATATGTATCATTAAAAAATTCTATTAAAATATTCATTAAATTACCTCGTTTTTTCTTACTTGTATTATAAGTCAAATTATAAAGTTAGAATAGATAATCAATATTATTATATATCAATTTGAAGTTAAATTTCATCTAATAATATTGCCTAAATTATAAGGAAATATAGTTTAATAATTTTATAGTGTTATTTATTATGAAAATTTTATAATATCATCAAAGGCAACAACAAAGTTTAATAATACTGGTAGGGGGTTAATTGCTTTAATATGATAAATATTTTTCAAAATATGCATAAATGTATATGGTTGAAGTGAAAAAATAATTCTTTAGGTTATTAGAATGTTTATTTTATTTTTATATTAATTATAATTTTAGTATAACGATAGATAAAGAAAAAATATTTTATTAAAAGTAGACAAGTACATATTAATAAAATATTGTTGATATAATTCCTAAAAATAGTCATCAATAATATACATTCTTTATCTATCGATTGTAATAAATAGTAGCAGAAGGGATAGATAAATATTATGAGTATAAAAGTAATAATAATGGATGTTGATGGAACATTAACTAATAGCAAAAAAGTGATTACAGAAAAAACTAAGGAAACCTTACTTAAGGCACAAGAAGCAGGAGCTAAGTTGATTTTAGCATCAGGTAGACCTACATCAGGACTAATAGATTTTGCTAAAGAGTTAAAGATGGATAAACATAATGGGCTTTTAGTATCCTTTAATGGAGCTAAGGTTGTTGATTGCGAAACTAATAAAGTTTTATTTAATCAAGCTATGAGCGTAGAAGAAGGACAAGCTGTTCTTGAACATATGAAGAAGTTTAAGGTTAAGCCTATGATTGATAAAGATGATTATATGTATGTTAATGATGTTTTTGATAATGAAATAGAGGTAAATGGAAAGCCATTTAATATAATTCAATACGAAGCTCGTGGAGGAAAGTTTAAATTATGTGAGAAAGATGATTTAGCAGCATTTGCTGATTATCCATTAAATAAGATTTTAACTGCAGGAGATGCAGAATATTTAGCAGAAAATTATAAAGCTATGATGGAACCTTTTAAAGATTCATTAAGCTGTATGTTTACAGCACCATTTTATTTTGAATTCACTGCTAATGGAATAGATAAAGCAAAAGCTTTAGATACCGTATTAATACCTATGGGATATAAGAGGGAAGAGATGATTGCCTTTGGAGATGGTCATAATGACGCTTCAATGGTTAAATATGCAGGTATAGGAGTTGCTATGGCTAATGCTGTAGAGGATCTAAAAGCTATAGCAGATGAAATAACTTCATCTAACGAAGAAGACGGAATAGCAGTATCATTACATGAACATATGCCAGAATTACTTTGTGTTTAGGAAGTGAAAAAAGTGCGAAGTATGCTTCGCACTTTATTTAAAATTCACACATTTTTTTGTAGTAAAGCAACTTCTTTTTTAGATTATTATCATAATCAGTTTTAAAATAACATGCAAATAGTATATCTAAGATATAAAGTAAAGATAGTCTAGTTGAGAAAGAGGATATTTTATTATAATGATTTTCGTTAGAACATAGATGTAACTGATAATTTACATATTCCTTTATTGGGTTATCTTCTGTAGAGGATATTAATAATATTGGGGTCCCATTCTTCTTTAGAGTTTTGGCAATCTTATCTACTAAAAATCCTCTACCACCAAAGGATATCACTATAGCCAGATGTGTTTCATTACTACAGGCAGCTACTAGCATTTGATTATATTCTTCTACAGGAACATTGATTGTAATCCCTATTTCTTGCATTTGAAATTTAAAATTTTCAGCAAAATAGATATTGCCAGCCGAAGTATAAACATCGATTTGTTTTGCTTTTTTCATGGCATTAACAGCAAGTCTTAATTGTTCAAGATTAAATAGATTAAATGTTGATAATAATGTTTGGTCATAATCTTCTCGTATCCTTGTAAGTATTTCATAATGGCTTTGATTTTGTTTAACAGGAAAGTCAAAATCAAAATCTCTATTTTCTTTTAGATAACTATTTACTGAACCAGACATTTTAACCTTAAGGTCAGATAAGCCGGATAAATTTAACTTTCGACATAGACGATATAAGGTTGTTGTAGAAACAAAACATTCCTTGCAAATTTGCTCTAAACTCATATCTAAAAAAGCATTAGGATTATCTAAGATAAAATCGACTATTTGCTTCTCGTTATTAGTTAGGTTTTTTGTGTTTTTTAATTGAGTAAAAATATTCATGATATCCTCCTAAGCTTTATTAGCATTATTTTTTCTATATTGAGAAGGTGTGCATCCTAGCTGTTTATGAAATATCTCAGTAAAATAACTTGAACTATTAAAACCACATTTAAGTGCTATTTCTGTAATTGTATATGAAGTATCATTAAGTAATTTAATACTTTTGTTTAAACGATATTCTATGAGATAAGAAATAGGAGACTTATTTAATATTGATTGAAAAATTTCGCAACAATTGCTACGGCATACATTTCCTGATGATGCAATTTCTTTTAATGTAATTTTATTTTTATAATTCCTTTGTATATATCCAATCATGGTATGTAGAGAATCTAAGTTTTTATCATAATAATATTCTTGAGAGTCTTTAGAGTTTTTTATATTATGATAAAGACTATAAAAGATTGAATAAAGGTTAGACATAACTTGTAACTGGAACCCATCTTGTTTATCAGAACAAAATTTATAAATTTTAATTAGTTGTTCTATAAAGTCTTTTTGCCATCCGATAGATGGATCAAAGATAAAAAATGGATGGGAAGTATCAGTACATATTGGAATTATATATGATTCTTTTATAAGAGTAATTTCTGAAAGAATTAATGGATTTAATATTATACAGATAAAATTACATTCAGAACCATCACATGAATAGCCATAATGCATTTGAGCAGAATTTACAAATATAGCTTGCCCTTTTTTAAGCTCATAACTTTTTCCGTTAACAGAGTATGACATTTTTCCTTCTAGAATTATTATGAATTCTATGTCATCGTGCCAATGGTTAGGAGCAGCCATATTAGGGTATTCTGAAAGTAATAATTTCTTTGAAAGAATCGGAAATCTCTCAAAGTTATAAGTAATAACCTCAGAGTTATCATTTAATAACTTTATTTCAATCATATAGACCTCCTATTGATAATAAAAAATACGATTGTTATAAAATATTAGATAATTTTTATATTATATCTTTATTATATGGAATATTATTATAAAGTAAATAATGTTAGTAAATAATTGAAAAACTATGACGACAAGGGAGAGAAAATATGTTAACGGTATTATTAGTAATTATTTATATTGCATTTATTAGTTTAGGGTTACCAGATGCAATATTAGGATCAGCATGGCCAGCTTTACATCAAGATTTAAGTGTACCTATATCTTATGCTGGAGTAGTAACTATGATTGTTGCTGGAGGAACTATAGTTTCAAGTTTCTTTAGTGGAAAGGTTATAAAGAAATTTGGAACAGGAAAAGTAACTACATTTAGTGTATTTCTAACAGCAGCAGCACTTTTAGGAATTTATTTTTCACATGGTTTTGTATGGATATGTATTCTTGGAATACCACTAGGATTAGGAGCAGGAGCAGTAGATTCAGCATTAAATAATTTCGTAGCACTACGTTATGAGGCAAAGCATATGAATTGGCTACATTGTTTCTGGGGAATAGGGGCTACAGCTGGGCCATTCATAATGTCATTATATTTATTAAAAGAAAATGGATGGAGGTTAGGGTACTTAACAATAGGAATAATTCAAGCAATATTAGTTGTATGTTTATTTGCATCACTTCCATTATGGAAAAGGTTTGAGGTAAAGGATAATGATGAGGAAGATACTCACATAGAGGTGAAGGTATCTACTTTAATAAAATTGCCTGGAGCAAAACCAGCTCTTATATCTTTTTTTTGTTACTGTGCAATAGAGTTAACAACAGGCTTATGGGCTAGTTCATTTTTAGTTGTTAATAATGGATTATCAGCTGAAAAAGCAGCAAAATGGGTATCTTTATATTACTTAGGTATTACAGTTGGAAGATTTTTATCAGGCTTTGTAGCTATTAAATTAGACAATAAACAGATGATAAGAATTGGACAAGTTATATGTATTATAGGTGCTATTTCGCTTATGATGCCATTTTCAAATACTTTACAATTAGTTGGTTTAATATTAATAGGGCTTGGATGTGCACCAATATATCCAGCTATGCTTCATGAAACCCCAAATAGATTTGGCAAAGAATTATCTCAAGGTATTATGGGAATTCAAATGTCTACAGCTTATGTAGGAAGTACATTTGTACCTCCAGTATTCGGATTTTTATCTGGAATAATAGGATTTAATATTTTACCTTATTTTTTAATAATATTAATGGTTCTTATGTTAGTGACATCGGAAAGAGTTAGCAAGGTATGTAAAGCTAAAGAAAATATATAAGAGGTATAAGGAGGAAAATTATGAGCTATGTAGATTTACACATGCATTCAAATTATAGTGATGATGGAGAATTTTATCCTAAGGAATTAGTAGATTTATGTTTAGAAAAAGGAATAAAGTACTTTTCTATAGCAGATCACAATTCTACTAAGGGGATAGCTGAAGCTAAAGAATATTGTAAGGATAAAGATATTACAATAATTCCTGCAATAGAATTAGATTGTACTATTGATGGAGTGAATCTTCATCTTTTAGGATATGGAGTAAATTATAAAAGTGATGATTTTGAGGTAATAGAAGATAATATAATATCTCAAGAGCAAGTAGCGTCTAAAGAACGTATGAGATTAGTTAGAGAGATAGGAATTGATTTTGAAGATTCAGTAATAGAGAGACTATCTAAAAATGGTGTAGTTAATGGTGAAATGATTGCTGAAGCTGCAATGATTTTTGATAAGAATAAAGAGAATACATTACTTAAGCCATACTATAATGGTGGAGTAAGAAGTGATAATCCTTATGTAAATTTTTATTGGGATTATTGTTCACAAGGAAAGCCTGCATATGCTGAAGTGAAATTTATTTCATTACAAGAAGCTATCAAAGTTATAGAAGACAATGGGGGAGTTCCTATATTAGCTCATCCAGGTAATAATATAAAAGAAAATAAAGAGTTATTAAAAAGGATCATTAAAGCAGGAGTCAAAGGATTAGAAGTTTATAGCAGTTATCATAATGAAAGACAAACTACCTTTTATAAAGACTTTGCAATAAATAATAATCTTATTATTACTTGTGGAAGTGATTTTCATGGTAAGACAAAACCAAGTATAAGTATTGGTGGAATAAGCTGTGAAGATAATGAAGAAAAAATAATAGATGAGCTAGGTAAAAAAATTAAACTATAAGATATACTAAATTATATTTTTCATTTTTAAAGCTGTTTAGCAACTAAAGCTATACAGCTTTTTTTATTATTTCAATTTTATAGTATAATATAGATAATATGGTAATTAGGGGTGGTTTTGTGAGTGAATCAAATATAAGGGATAATATTTGTTGTCCATCTTGTGGAAGCAATAATTTAAAGATAATAGTAGAAAAAGAAAATGAGAATTATGATTTATTTAGTGGAATATTAGGAGCAGTTTGTATTGGGCCAATAGGGATGTTATGTGGATTATGTTGTGCTGAAGGAGAGAAAAAGAGGACAACTTGTATATGTAATGATTGTGGGATGAGGTTTAATGGATAATATAAAAGATAAGATATGGCTCACTCTAATGAATTTATTTTCTAATTCGTGTCATCAGAAAGCTGAGAGAAGTTTTTTTATAAATAAATATCAATTTCCTATATGTGCGAGATGTACAGGGCTATTACTAGGATATTTTTTAGGTGTTTTAATATTTATTTTTATATATAGAATGTTTTTTATCTTTAATGTGATTTTTATATTAATTATGTTTATTGATTGGTTTATTCAGCATCGAGGGATTAAGATCTCTAATAATTTAAGGAGGCTATTTACAGGAAGTTTATGTGGAATTGGAGTAATAGGAGTTTTAGTTAATATATATTTTTTATTAAATAAATATATATTAAGATACTTTGATTGGGGGAGAGGTTTTTGAATAAACTAACAAGTATGCAAAAAAGAATACTATGTTTTATAGGTTTAGGGGTAATATTTATTTTAATGGGAAACAGTAATAACTCACCAGAAATATTTATTCAGAGGATATTTAAGCCTATTAGTAGAAATAATTCGACCTTTAATTATTCTGGCTTTATAGTGATAGGTGGAATTTATTATTGCTTATATATACTTAATGAAATTCAAGAAAA
>OGIX01000294.1_pt1 | contig 43686 bp, 44 predicted proteins | sample 1571901 | NCBI WGS metagenome assembly OGIX01 (sample SAMEA2582102, study PRJEB24529) | metagenome | biome: Human gut stool | place: China | collected 2011
TCCCCGGCAGCCCGTAGGGCAGCCGGGGAGGCTTTTTTCGTGTGTGTGTGTGCCCCGTGCCGGGGCCCGCCCTTCCTGACATCACCGGCACGCCTTCCTGTCATCCGCCGTCATTCTGGTTTTCAGTCCGTTGCAGGCAGAAATGACGGCATGACAGGAAAAACGGGAAAAACCTAATAATAATAGTTACGCAAGATTGATAGTATCATGCTTGAAGCTCATCAAGCATTCGTTTTTCGATGTTTGGAAAAGGGCAAAAAAAATTGATTGTCTCACGACAACCAATCTTTTATTAACCTTAATAATCTAATACCATGAAAAACACGATGCAAATGTAGGCATATATTTTCATACTACCAAATGTATCTTTCTTTTTTGTAGTTTTGTATCATATTTTGGATAACGAAGGGTTAATTTATGGTATTTGTTTTGGTTAAGTGCTTGATTTTTAGTACCTTTGCAAACGATAAAGATAGGGGTGTGATAAATTCTTCTTAATTTGCTAGACATATCCTTAAAGTATCTAACGGAACTGAGGCTTCAGGATAACTCCTTCTCACATAATACTGATGCCGCGAGCAATTTGTTTTCTCTTTTGTTCAGGTTCCATAAAACGTTTAGTATGGAGAGAATAACAAAGATTGTATTGATGTTTTTATTTATGTTCATTGTATGCTGTCATTCTGCTTTGGCAGTGGGGGAAAGGTCACATGCGGATAGGACTGTAGATTTTGATTGGGGGCCTGTAATAGAAGCTATTATTAAGGTGGAAAGTAATGGAAATCGACATGCTGTCAAAGGACAATCTGTAGGTGCTATGCAAATAACCCCAATACTTGTAGGTGAATGTAATCGAATACTCAAGAACAGGAAAAGTAAGAAAAGATTTAAATCGTCTGATCGTTTCAGTATTGCTAAATCGAAAGAAATGTTCTTGCTTATTCAATCTGTCTATAATCCTTTAAATAATGTGGAAAAGGCTATAAGGTCATGGAATGGGGGAAATAATTATACACTTAAACGAACCCAACATTATTTTGAAAAGGTGTCAGATGCAATGAAGTAAATTATTCTTGTTATGTAAGTCCAATGGTCGATCTCGCTGATAGTGGCCATTGGACTTTTCCTGTATTTTTTCTTGACATAGTCTATCTTGTGGTGTTGTGTCTGCAAAGGTGACAGTTAAAAACACAACATTATGGATAGGGCCTTTATTTCAATGACCCAATGGGGGAATATTAAGAATGTTCTTATCTATCTTTATAGTGATATATGTTATCAGATGTTAAAATGCTTGTATAAAAGTGATAACTATTTGGCTATTTCAATAAAAATGCCTACCTTTGCATCCGCAAACTAAAATAATAGTCATATCGCGGAGTGGAGCAGTTGGTAGCTCGCCAGGCTCATAACCTGGAGGTCGCATGTTCGAGTCCTGCCTCCGCAACTAAAGACGTTCGGGAATCTTTCTGTTAGAGAATTCCGAACGTTGCTGTTTTTAAGGATTAGTTCTTTGCAGGTGCAGTAGGAATAATTTGGGCTTAGTCGATGATTTTGGGTGGTCGAAAGAGACTTCATAGCAGCTTGTTTTGCATTTTAACATGAAGAAATGCCCGATAAAGTTTGGAATCAAAGGAAATAGTCCCTATCTTTGCAAACAACTTTAACCAATTTGGATACAATGAAACATACGATTATTTGCCTTTGTCTGTTGGTGCTGACAGCATTCATCTCTTGTGAGAAAGTGAATCTTGATGACCTCACAAACCAAAAAGAACAGAAAAGCGGAAACAAGAAAGAGCATCCTTCTAAAGAAAACGAACAAGGAGACAAGCATGATCCGTCATGGAAGGACAAGCCTGGACAGGAAAAACACGAGAAGCCATACGAGGAGAAAGATATTAAGGACGGTAATAAGGATAAGGAAGGGGGCAAACCGTCGACGGGAGATGACGGAACGGTTAAGTATTTCTATACGGGCGACACAGTAACTGTTACTGATTTTCTCAGCTATTCCATTTCCGTTCAGGTGTGGGTGAAAGGTTACATTGTAGGTTCTTGTGCTTCTAAACTCGCTAATGCCGATTTTTCGGCACCTTTTGAAGGGGCTTCGGCTCTGCTTTTGGCTGCCTCGCCACAAGAGACGGAGGCAACGCGCTGCGTGACGATACAGTTGAAGAGTGGTTCCAGCTTGCGCAAACGGTTCAATTTGGTAAATCATCCCGAACTCAAAGGGAGGCAGGCGGCTTTTTTCGGTATACGTGAGACCTATCTCGGTCAACCCGGTATCAAGGGGGCTACTTCCTATTGGGGGCCAGGTTGAATGTGCCCTCCGCAGAGCCGGAAGATGATGAAAGAGAGAAGAAAGGGCTGACGAAAAAGTAGATCTGGCATGTAATAAACAACTTGAAGTCACGTTATCCAAGTAGACAAGAACCATTTGTCGCCAACTATAAAAGGAATAAACGCCTATGAAGTATTTGTTTACACCCGAAGAAATGTCTCCTTCAGAGAAAACGTTGAACTTGATCCGACAGATAGCTTATTCTTATCGCGTCATAAAGATGAGCGGTGATGTGGATCTGTTCTGTTTAAATTGATATAAAGGAAGGAACCGGCATGAAGACGATGGTATCTCCCTCCCTACTTTCAGCCAATTTCATCGACCTGAAAAGTGATGTGGAAATGATAAACCGCAGTGAAGCTGATTGGTTGCATCTTGATGTGATGGACGGGGTGTTTGTACCGAACATCTCTTTTGGATTTCCTGTGATGGAAGCTGTGGGCAAATATTGCACGAAACCGCTTGACGTGCATTTCATGATAGTACACCCCGAACACTACATTGAACAGACTGCCAAGTTGGGAGCCATGATGATGAACGTACACTACGAGGCATGCATACACCTACACCGCACCATCCAGCAGATACACGCTGCGGGCATGAAAGCCGGTGTCACGTTAAACCCTTCTACGCCTGTTGGTGTGTTGGAGGACGTGATACGCGATGTAGATATGGTGCTCATCATGAGCGTAAATCCCGGTTTTGGTGGGCAGAAGTTCATTGAAAACACCATAAGAAAGGTGCAACGCCTGCGTAAGCTCATTGACGAGACGGGCAGTCATGCCTTGATAGAAGTGGATGGGGGGGTGCAGGCCGAGACGGCCCCGCTCCTAGTGAGAGCCGGTGTTGATGTGTTGGTTAGCGGCAGCTATATCTTCAAGAATATTGATCCCGTGTCGTGCATCAAAGCTCTAAAAGAATTGAAAAGGTAGGAGCTTTCAGGTTAATTGCAGAACCACATTGTGCTCTTTGGCCATGCGGCGTAGATTGAGCAGGGCATAGCGCATACGGCCGAGACTGGTGTTGATGCTCACGTTGGTGAGTTGGGCTATCTCTTTAAACGATAATTGTTGGTAGAAGCGCATGTAGACTACTTCGCGCTGGGTGGGTGGAAGGAGGTTCATCATCTTTTTTACATCGCTCATCACCTGAGAATAGACATATTCGCTCTCTATGTTGCCAGCAAGCAGGTGTGAGGCACTGATATTGGAAAGGTCGTTGTCGTGAGTCGGTTCAACGATTTTCTTCACCTTTATGTCCCGATACCAGTCCATAATGACATTGTGGGCAATGCGCATGCACCACGCCCCAAACTTACCGTTGGTGGTGTATTTGCCTTGTTGAAGCTTCACGATCACCTTGACAAAAGTCTCCTGAAAGATGTCATTGGCCATATCCGGGTCGTGAACAACAAACATGATGTAAGAAAACAGCTTGGTCTGATTGCGTGACAACAACAAATCAAAAGCCCGATTGTTTCCATCAATATACGATAAGGCCAACTCTTCGTCGGTCATCTCATTGAGTTTCTTCATTTCTTAATTGCTTGTTTTTATTAAGTAAATGTCGTCCGATAGGCTTTTGATGTTAAATAATCGTTATTATTAGGTTTATTCGTCGGCAAAGATAAAGTTTTTCTGCTTTTCTACCAAATTTTTAACACAATAAATGTAATAAACTGATACATCCCTTGTTTTATAATGTACCTTCCTGAGAGTGGTATTTATAGCGTGGAATGTTCTTTAGGAATGTTCTTTTTGGCAACCTTTTTATTTTTTCTTTTATTTTATTTGGCGTTTAAAAGAAAAAGCGTATATTTGCATCCGAATAGATTAGCGACATAAATATGATGACATTTGTATCTTTCGCATGGTGGTGGCGTAACTCAAGATTTCGATAAGTCGTGAGTAGCGAACCCGTGTATAGATACATTCCCATACTGCGAGGCCTGCCGTTCTTACGACAGGCCTCGTATTTTTTTGTGAATATAGAGAAAAGGAGATTACAGCTATGGCAATGAAAGAAATACTGAACAGACTGCTCTATCACGAAGAACTCACTCGTGAGGAGACCCGCGACATCATCATGGGCATCACCCAGAGCGAGTTTCTCGAAGAGCAAATCACTGCCCTGCTCACCGGATTGCAGATGCGTGGAGTGTCGGTGGATGAATTGTTGGGCTTCCGAGATGGTATTTTGGCCACCGGAGTGCCGGTACGGCTCGACTGCGACCGCTATATTGACGTGGTGGGTACGGGAGGTGACCGTAAAAACACGTTCAACATTTCTACTACAGCTTGCTTTGTCATAGCCGGAGCAGGTTATAAAGTGGCCAAGCATGGCAACTTCGCAGCCACTTCGGTGAGTGGAGCATCCAATGTCATCAGAAACCACGGGGTGGTGTTCACTGACGATATTGACCGACTCAACCGTTCAATCAATGAAGCCGGCATCGTTTATCTTCATGCCCAACTCTTTGCCAAAGCCATGAAGTTTGTTGGTCCGATACGCAGTGCGTTGCAGTTTCCTACGGTGTTTAATCTGCTTGGACCGCTCGTCAATCCATCCCAGCCAAGGTGTCAGTTGTTGGGTGTGGCTAACCTTGACCAGATGAGGCTCTACCAGCAGGTTTATCAGAAGATAGGCATCGACTATGCCATTGTCAATAGCACGGATGGATACGACGAGATTTCGCTCACGGGCGATTTCAAAGTTGTTACCAATGACTACGAGCGGCTGTTCCATCCGCAAGATCTCGGATTTGGCATGGCCGGGCCTGAAGAACTCGTGGGCGGAGCCACCGAGCAGGAGGCTGCCGATATATTCGATGCTGTGCTGGCCAATCGGGCCATGCCGGCACAGAAAAACATCGTGTTGGCCAATGCGGCATTCGGCATTCAGGTGATGGAGAAAGGGCGCAAGCCCATCGAAGAATGTGTGGAGATAGCCCGCGAAAGCATTGATAGCGGTAATGCGTTGGTTACATTCAGGAAATTTGTCGAACTCAACAGTTAAACAATACGATATGGATATTCTCGAAGAAATAGTGGCCCACAAGCGGGCGGAGATGGAAGAGTGGAAGCTTTTTCTGCCGGAACGCAAGCTGTATGGACTGGTGGAACAGCAGATGCAGGCCGACGATGGACAGGTGCCCGGTGGCTCTATGGCAGCAGCTTTGTTGGCTTCTGGCACCGGCATTATTGCCGAGTTCAAGCGCAAGAGTCTTTCGAAAGGGTGGATCAGGCAGGAAGCCAAACCCGAATGGGTGGCATCTGATTATCAGAACAATGGTGCGGCGGCTATCAGCATACTCACTGACAACCACTATTTTGGTGGTTATGACGAGCATGTTCGGCAGGCACGGATGTCGGGAGTGACAATACCTATATTATATAAGAACTTCATCGTCGACGAGTATCAGCTATTCCAAGCCCGATATTGTGGAGCTTCGGCCGTGCTACTCATTGCTGCCGTTCTCACGAAAGACGAGTGCAGGAGCCTGTCGAGTCTCGCCCACGAACTGGGAATGGAAATCTTGCTTGAGATGCACAGCGAGCGCGACCTTGAATATGCCGAACTCGAACCGGATATGTATGGCATCAACAATCGTCATTTAGGAACATTCATCACTGATGTAGACGTCTCTTTCCGTCTGGTGACGCAGTTCCCTGTGGATGCGTGCAAGGTGAGTGAGAGCGGCATTGGAAGTGCCGAAACCGTGGCAAGATTGCGCAAGGCTTCGTTTAATGGCTTTCTGATGGGTGAACACTTGATGAAAAGCGAGAATCCCGGAGTGGAATTGAAACATTTGATAACATCTTTGAAAAACTTATAGCTTATGATCATTAAGGTATGTGGTATGCGCGATGCCGATAACATTCGTGCTGTAGCCGATTTAGGAGTAGATTTAATTGGTTTCGTCTTCTGCCCGCAAAGTTTGCGTTTTGTTAAAATGATTCCTTCTCGAGCCGGTATCATCCCCGACTACAGCGAGCAGCGGCTGAAAGAGGTGGCTGTTCGGGGATCTGTCGGCGACAATGCTGAAGCCGGGGGATATGGTGCCGGTTTGTTGGGACGCCCGAAGCGGGTGGGGGTGTTTGTGAACGATATGCCGCAGAACATCGTCACTCGAGTTTATAACTACAAGCTCGACTACATTCAGCTACATGGCAACGAACCGCGGGAGACTTGTGAGAACTTGCGCAAAACGCTTGAACCGGACATCAAGCCGGATATTAAAATCATCAAGACCATCAGTGTGGCCGAAGAGGCTGATATTTTTCAGTACAGACAGTATGCCGAGGTGGTAGACCTTCTGCTTTTTGACACCAAAAGTAAAACAGCTGGAGGAAGCGGTAAGCATTTTGACTGGTCGGTGCTCGAAACCTACGACGGGGAGCTGCCTTTCATCTTGAGTGGTGGAATCGGCCCCGATGATGTGGAACGGGTGAAGTGCTTTGCTCATCCCAAGTGTGTAGGAATCGATCTTAACTCCCGCTTTGAAACTGAACCGGGCATGAAAGATGTGGAGAAGTTGGCGGTGTTTCTGAAAGCTCTTGGGAGATAAGTTGTTTAAGGAGTGGGAGATATGAACAAGATAAACAGGCTTTTTCGAGAAAATAAAAACCGCAAGTTGCTGTCGTTGTATTTCTGTGCCGGTTGTCCCACTTTAGAGGGCACGGCAGATGTCATCAAGACACTTGAGCGCCGCGGCATTGATATGATAGAGGTGGGCATTCCGTTCAGCGACCCTTTGGCCGACGGCCCCGTGATTCAGAGTGCCGGAACGACGGCTCTGAGAAATGGCATGACCCTCGAAAAGTTGTTCAGCCAGTTGGCGACGGTGAAGGATGAAGTGTGCATTCCGTTGGTGCTCATGGGGTATCTGAATGTGGTTATGCATTTCGGTATAGAAGATTTCTTCCGTCGCTGTGTGGAGTGTGGGGTCAGTGGCTGCATCATTCCCGACCTGCCTTTCGAGGACTATCAAGTGGTAGTACGCCCGCTCGCTGACCGTTATGATGTCAAAGTGATTATGATGATTACGCCCGAGACAAGCGAAAAGCGCATCCGCTTCATCGATGAGCATACGGACGGATTCATCTACATGGTGAGTTCGGCTGGTATCACCGGCACACAAAGCAGTTTCAATGATGCCAAAGTGGGCTACTTCAGCCGTGTTGAGGCTATGAACCTGCGCAATCCGCGCATGATAGGTTTCGGCATCGGTAACAAGCAAACGCTTGAGTCGGCACAGGCTCATGCCGCCGGAGTCATCATTGGCAGCAAGTTTGTGACATTACTCAATGAGACTGGCAATCCCGACATAGCTATGGACAGGTTGCAGGAAGCTTTGAAACACTAACCGTTTAAATGACAGACGATGACTAACAATCCCGATAAGAATGGCTTCTACGGACAGTTTGGCGGTGCCTACGTGCCCGAGATATTATATAAATGTGTGACCGACTTGCAGGAGGCCTACCTTCCCATCATCGAGAGCAAGCTGTTTCATCAAGAATATTCAGCCCTGCTTAAAGACTATGTAGGCCGTCCCACGCCGCTCTATTATGCCCGGCGCATGAGTGAGAAATATGGTTGCCGGCTTTATCTGAAGCGGGAAGACCTTAACCACACGGGCGCACATAAAATCAACAACACAATAGGGCAGGTGCTGTTGGCAAGGAAAATGGGGAAGACACGCATCATTGCAGAGACAGGTGCAGGGCAGCACGGCGTGGCAACAGCCACAGTCTGTGCGCTGATGGATATGCAGTGTGAGATATTCATGGGCAAGACGGATGTGGAACGTCAGCATACCAATGTGGAGCGAATGCGCATGTTGGGAGCTGAGGTGCATCCGGTCACCACTGGAAACATGACGCTGAGCGATGCTACTTCAGAGGCCATACGTGATTGGTGCTGTCATCCGCAGGATACGTTCTACATCGTCGGTTCTACGATGGGACCGCATCCCTATCCCGATATTGTTGCCAGAATGCAGAGTATCATCTCCAAAGAGCTGAAGTGGCAGCTGATGGAGAAGACAGGTCGCGACTATCCCGACTGCTTGATAGCTTGTGTGGGAGGTGGCAGCAATGCCGCCGGTACCATTTATCACTACATAGCCGATGAGCGAGTGAATATTTATCTGGCCGAGGCCGGAGGGCATGGGGTGGAATCCGGTTACACTGCTGCCACCATGCACTGCGGGACGGAGGGCATTATTCATGGTGCCCGGACACTTGTGATGCAGACCGATGACGGCCAAATCAAAGAGGCTTTCACCATTAGTGCAGGCCTGGACTATCCCGGTATTGGCCCCTTGCATGCGCAACTGGCACAAAGCGGACGCACGAAGGTGCTGGCCGTCAACGATGATGAGGCCATTCTTGCGGGGTATGAACTTACCCGCATGGAGGGTATCATCCCTGCCATAGAAAGTGCGCATGCCATAGCCGCCTTGAAGAAGATACCCTTCCGAAAAGACGAAGTGGTGGTGCTGACGGTCTCCGGGCGGGGAGATAAGGACTTGAAGACCTACCTTGACCACAGAGATATGGCAGGAGAATACGGTCATTTCCAGACGGATGCGTATTGACGCATGGCATATAACGATAAAGGAAAATTTGGAATATGGAGCAAGACAAGACTATAAGCCGGGCACTGAATGTCCCCGAAACCGATGTGCAGTTGGAGTTTACAACGCAGACACGCACCGTGCTCGCCGACCTTTATACACCGGTAGGTGTGTATATGCGGCTGCGTGATCTTTATCCGCAGTCGGTGTTAATGGAGAGTTCAGACTATCATGGCCATGACAATTCCCGTTCGTTCATCGGAGTGAATCCCATTGCGAGTATCCGAGTGGCGCACGGACGGGTAGAGATGAACTTCCCCGACGGGCAGAAGGAGATGCGCAAGGTCGATTTTTTACAGAAAGGTGCGGCAAAATTATCTGTTATCGATGCCATGAGTGAATTTATTGCACATTTCAAGGTGGTGGGCAAAGGCAAAGAGTATTGTGGATTATATGGCTATACGGCTTTTAACGCTGTGCGATATTTTGAAGATATATCCGTGAAAGATGCGGTGATGGAAGAGAACGATGCCCCCGATATCTTGTATATTATGTATCGTGATCTCATTGTTTTCGACCATTTCAACAATACGATGCTACTGTTAACACTTGTGTTCGATGGGAATGAAAGCGATCGAGAGGCCATTGGGCAGGAACGGTTGGATAACCTGTTGAAGGCCATCCAGCGTGTTTCCATTAAGCCTTACGGGTTCCATCCGCTTGGCGAGGTCACTTCTACACTCACGGATGAGCAGCATAAGGAAAATATCAGGCGTTGCATCCGCCATTGTATGCGTGGCGATGTGTTTCAGATTGTTATCAGTCGCAGGTTTGTGCAGCGGTTTGAAGGCGATGACTTCAAACTTTATAGGGCTTTACGTTCTGTCAATCCGAGTCCTTATCTGTTCTATTTCGACTTTGGAGGCTTCCGAATCTTTGGTTCCAGTCCCGAAACTCATAATCGGGTGAAGGGCAATCGGGCTTTTATCGATCCGATAGCGGGAACCACCAAGCGCACCGGCAATCTTGAACAAGACCGTCGGAATGCCGAATTTCTGCGCAACGATCCGAAAGAGAATGCTGAACATGTGATGCTGGTCGACTTGGCACGCAACGACTTGAGTCGAAACTGTCATGATGTGAAGGTTGAATTCTACAAGGATATGCAGTTTTACAGTCATGTTATCCATCTGGTCTCACGCGTGAGCGGAACGATTACCGAGGCTTGCGATGACCCGTCATCCGCCCGGAAAGTGAGTGTGCGGCTGCGCGAGTTTGTTGACACCTTCCCCGCCGGAACGCTGTCCGGAGCTCCTAAAGTGCGGGCCATGGAGATTATTTCCGAACTCGAACCCCACAACAGGGGGGCTTATGGAGGTTGCATCGGCTTTATTGGGCTTGACGGAGACTTGAACCAAGCCATCGTCATTCGTACTTTTGTCAGCCGTAATGGGGAACTTTGGTTTCAGGCCGGGGCCGGAGTGGTGTCAAAGAGTCATGAAGATTATGAACTCGAAGAGTGTAACAACAAACTTGGGGCATTGGTGAAAGCCATAAAAATGGCGGAGAAACTGTAATATGCTATTATTCAATGTGTAATATTCGGCGATTCTTTATGTAACTAATCAATGAAAATGAAAAAATGTCGAAGTTGACATAAACTAACTGATAATGAGATGGAAACGAAATGATTTGCATAATACTGCTCTGTTTGTAAAGGGCAGGAATATGCAGATTTAGGCAGAAGTTCAGTTACCAGAGCGTTACCTTGTTTTGATGTAGGTAACGATGGTGCAGCATTCGGTAACTGAATTATTTTCTCTCGTGTGGCTGTTGCTTTGGTCAGCAGTTTTCTGCGTAAGTGAGGAACGCTTTAATTCGGGTAATTTTGCATAAGACAGGCTGCACTCGTCCATTTGAGAGCAAGCTCTCATGGAACTCGTTTGCACTGTCTTTGCCCACAAATATTAAAGCGTATGAAAACAGAGAAGATGAAGGTGCTGCTCTACCTTAAAAAGAGCGGGCTTGACAAATCGGGGAAAGCTCCGATTATGGGACGTATTACCATTGGGCGTTCCATTGCCCAGTTTAGTTGTAAACTTTCCTACAATCCCGACTTGTGGAATCCCCGTGAGAGCAGGATGGACGGCAAGAGCCGTGAGGCGGTGGAGGTTAATGGGAGATTGGAGAATTTGTTGCTTTCCATTCAATCTGCCCATCAATCGTTGATTGCCAAAGGGCAGCCATTTGATGCAACCGATGTGAAAGAACAGTTTCAAGGCAGCGTACAGGCACGATGTATGCTAATCGAAAGGTTGGATATGCTCATCAAGGAGAAAGAAAGCCATATTGGTATAGACATCAAGAGGGACTCTATGTCCGCCTATCATTCCACTCGAAAACGATTGCAGGAGTTTATACAGAAGAAGTATCATGTTTCGGATTTGGCATTCTCGCAGTTGACAGAAAACTTCATCTACGAATTGCAGACATTCTGTCTTAGTGAACTCGGGCATCAGCAAAGCACATTTTTCAGAGCTGCAGCAGATTTGAAGACCGTCTGTAGGCTGGCTTATCGTGAGGGACTGGCTGATACGCTTCTGTTTGATAAAGTACATATAGAACGGGGAGACAAGAAAGCACCTAAAGCTCTTGACAAAGAAGCATTGGACAAACTCAAAGCACTCCGCTTTGATGAGTTGGAAGAGGAAATGGAAGCCGTTCGTGATGTGTTTCTCTTCGCCTGTTATATCGGTGCAGCCTATTGTGATTTGATGGAGCTAAGCAAGAAGCATCTTGTCCGTGATGATGAGGGTAGTTTGTGGTTGAAGTTCAACCGACAGAAGACGGGTGTGCTTTGTCGTATCAAGTTGTTGCCGGAAGCTGTTCGGTTAATTGAGAAAATGCATAGCGATGAAAGGGAAGCACTGCTGCCTTTCATCAAATATCCCACTTATCAGTCCTGTCTTAAAGCCTTGCGACTACGGGCAGGTATTTCTTTTCCCTTTACCTCGCACACGGCAAGGCATACCTTTGCCACACTTATCACCTTAGAGCAGGGCGTTCCTATTGAAACGGTGAGCAAGATGCTCGGACATACGAACGTAAGTATGACCGAACGTTATGCAAAGGTTACACCACAGAAACTCTTTGAGGAGTTTAACCGTTTCATTTCTTTCACCGAAGATATGCAGTTGGCTATCTAATCTTTATACTTTGTATATTCTTATGCATTCATTCCAGAAATTAAAACAACAAGACAATGAGAAGTACATTCAAGACACTATTCTATATCAACAGACAGAAAATAAAGGCAGACGGCAAGACCGCTATTCTCTGCCGTATCACCATAGACGGAAAGAGTACCGCCATTACCACAGGCGAGGAATGCAAGTCCTCCGAATGGAACAGCCGACAGAGACAGACAACCGACAAGAAGACCAATAAAAGAATTGGCGAGTTTAAAGAACTTGTAGAGAAGACCTATCGAGATATTCTGATAAATGATGGAGTGGTAAGTGTGGAACTGCTTAAAAACCGTTTGCAGGGAATAGCCACCATGCCGACAACACTCCTTGCCATGAGCAAGGCAGAATTGCTATCCGTTAAAGTGTGCGTGGGCAAATCGAGAGTTGAGGGAACCTATCAGAATCTTCTCTATTCAGATAAGTTACTTACGGAGTTTGTAAAGGATAAGGGAATGACGGATATAGCCATAACCACTATACCGGAAGACTTATTTGAAGAATACCGCTTCTATCTGAAGAAACGAGGTTTGGCAACAGCAACCATGAATCGTTACCTTTGTTGGTTGAGTAGATTGATGTATCGTGCGGTCAGCCAGAGACTCATTCGCTGTAATCCTTTTGAGAATGCCAAGTACGAGAAAGCGGAACAGAAGATACACTTCTTGCAAAAAAGCGATGTTGGCAAACTCATGGCAATGAAAGTAAACGATGAAGAGATAGAACAAGCAAGACGGATGTTTATCTTCTCATGCTTTACGGGCTTGGCTATTGCTGATATGGAACATTTGCAATTTGGACACATTCAAACGGCAGCCGACGGACAGAAATATATCCGAAAGGAACGGCAGAAGACAAAGGTGGAGTTTATTGTGCCCCTGCACCCGATAGCGGAGGCCATCATCAATCAATGCAAGAAAGAACAACTGAGCATGAAAGAAATGCAGACAGTGAAAGGAAAAGGCGACGACTTTATTTTTCACTGTGCTTGTAGCCGTAGCGTGATGAGTGCAAAGCTGAGCATCGTGGGTAAGGCGTGTGGCATCAGAGAACGGTTGTCCTACCACATGGCGAGGCACACATTCGGCACGATGAGTTTAAGTGCAGGGATACCTATCGAAAGCATTGCCAAGATGATGGGGCACGCCTCTATATCCAGTACTCAAATCTACGCACAGGTTACCGATAATAAGATTTCGGAGGATATGGACAGATTGATTAGGAAACATCAAAAAGAAGAAATAAGGGAGGAAGCCGTATGAATGTCAATCACCATCAAACAAAAAGAGAGCGCAGCTATTTCGAGTGGGGCGACAAGATGCAAATCATTCGTAAAGGCAAAGGTGATATAGCCATGACCGAGAGTGAGCTCGTTGACTTCTTCGGTGTAACATGGAAGAAACTCAACTATCGTCTGCAGCAACTACTAAAAGTATCTTCCCTACGTCCCGATGAAAGGGATACAGGGGAGTTGGAAGTATTCGTAAATGGGCTGTTAAAAGGTTATGCCCCACTTTATCCGCTTTCAATCATCATCGCTTTATCTTATCAATTGGACAGCACGGAAGTACACTTGTTCAGGAAATACATCTGTCGAGAACTGCAACGCCCTGTACCTGTGAGGGAGCAGATATACCTACACTGCAATGGCAGTATCAATTGATACACTTTTCTTTTTCATCGATATCAATCTACGACATAACTACAAAAGATATAAAATTGTGATAGAAAGAAAATTAGAATGTAGTTAGAGAAAGACAAGCATTACTACCCTATGACTACATTCTATTTTTCTTCTTTACGCACTTTCACAAGTTATTTTTATTTTGAGTATAATCATTTCATGTATTAAAATGGAATCAGAAACTATACTTCATCTTCACCCACGCTTCGGAGTTCTTACCATACATGGCAAACTTGCCTTTGTTGGCATGGAAATAGTCGTAGCCGGCGGTGAGTTCTATATCGTCGTTGAGAGAATAGGAGGCGGAAAGGCGGTTGAAGATGCCGCCGCTTGCCACGTCGATGTAGGCAAAGGTGGAGAGTTTCAGTGTGTTGTGCAGCAGTTCCTTCGAGAGTCTTGCTGTGGCAAGCCCGGCATTGCGATAGATGGAGAGCGCTGCGAGATTACCCGATGTGTATTTATGGCAATACTGCACGCTGATGTTCCAGTCGTTACCCGGATACCAGTCTACCCCTGCAAGGGCGTTGAGGGTGTTGCGCCGCACGGCATTCTGCCCCAAGCCGCTTCCTTGTGCCTCGCCTATGTACTCGGCGACTTCGGCGCGGAGGACAAACTGACCGACGGGCAATGAGCAGTCGGCACCCAACATCATCATACGGCGGTACTGTCCGTTGATGTGGAGCGTCCTTCCATCGCCCGACAGGGCAGGGCAAAGGGCGGGCAACTTGTTCCACGTCCGCAAGGCACTCACGGAGAAGTCTATTCCGCTGAGATTGACGCTTGCCCGGCCGCCAAACTCCATATTCTTGATTTTCTTCTCCGGCTTGCCGCTTTCCAAGTCGGTGGTATAGGGTAGTGTAGCAGATGGCAGGCGTATTGCCCACGGATTGCGCTCGTCTGTCGGCAACACGAAGAAGTCTACCACAGGATTGCACACGGCTTCAAGGGTGACCGAACCTCTTGTGTATTTTGCACGCAGTCCGTTGACGGGCATGCGAATGTCGTCGTAGTCTTGTGCGAGAAACTCAGTATAGTCGAACGGCGACACGCAATCGGTAACGCGCAGTGCATCCGCCACGCCCCATACGACAATCTGCCGCCCGACGCGCAGGTCGAAGTTGCCCTTTGCATAAGAGAGATAAGCTTCGCGCAATTCCAGTCCTGTGCGTTCTTTCAATATTCCGTTGTAGGTGGCGTTCAGAGATAGGAAGAGCGAAGCCGCCCCTTTCTCGAGTTTGAGTTCTCCCCGCGCCCGAGTCCGCGAAGCCATCCAGTCGGCACGTCCCTCCGTCCTGACGGCATGGTAGGTGTCAAGAAAACCTTTCACCTGCACCTGCAAGGCATTATCGTCCGATGCTTCGACCGTTTCCTGTGGAGTGCATTCCGAACCGATGGTGTCGCTATCGGCCGGCAATGTATTATCGATTTGGGCCGCTGCCTGCACCGAGAGTATCGGCACAAGCAAGAGCATAAATAGTTTCATATCAGAGTCCTTTCTCCAGTTGGGAAACAGTGAAAAGGTTAGGCGATAGCTTTATGTTGAACTTCTGATTGTCCATACGGATAATAGTTTTGTGTCCCGTCTGTACATTCTCCATCTGCATAAGGTGCATCGTCCAGAAGCCCTGCACTTTATTTATGTTGGAAATCGTGAGCCTACGGTGCAGCTTGTTCAGCTTATCGTAGTATTCCGCCTTTACCGCCATCAGGCAGTCCTGCCGAACCCAGGTGACGCGGCGTGTGTAAATCTCATCCTTGTCGTTGGGTACCGATTCTACCACCCAACATTTTTGACCGCCCAACATTTCTTCGCGCAGAAGCGTATGCTTCTCTTCGTCTACGCTGCGGGCGCTCATATCGTTGTAGGTAAAGTCGCTGCCCATGAAGTAATCGGTTTTCGACGACTTCCCGCTGATGCGCCTCGTCTTTTTCATTGCCGGAAGATAGAGCCACTTATCGTCCACCTTGGCGGTATTGTCGTAGTCCCAAGTGAGGAATCCCGTACCCTTCACGTCGCCGGGATAGGTGAAGAACATGATTTTCTTCGTATCATTGCCTATGTCCATTGCCCACGATTCGAGTTTCCTCACACGCTTATGCCCGCTCTTCTGAATGAGCGTCATTTCGATGGTGGCAGAACGTGTGTCACCGTCTGCGCGGTTTCTTACTTTCTGCATGATGTCTCTGCCCGACAGCCCTGCTGCCTGCGCGCCGCACACCGCCAGTATGGCGATCAGCAGCAATGTGAAATGTTTTGTTTTCATATCGTTATATTTTATGGTGTTTTGTTGTTATCAAGGAAATTCATTTGTCGTTCCCCGGGAAGCCTGTCGATCATTCCCGAACACACGGAGATACTTGAAAAGAATTGGCGTGAGAAAGAGGTCTGCCAGCAGTGCCGACATCATACCGGCCACAGCCAGAATGCCCCAATTGCGCATCTGTGTGCCGTCGGAGAAGACGAAGCCTGTAAACGTAGCCGAGATGACGACTGTAGACATGACGATGGCGAGTCCTTCGGTGCGGAAGGTTCTGTTGATGGCTTCTGCATAATTGCCGCACCTGTCGTATGCCACATGGCTGTGGTTGATGAAGTGGATAGTGTCGTCGACGGCAATACCCAAGACCATCGGAATGAGCGAGGCTGTCATCATATCGAGCGGATAGCCCAACCAACCCATCATACCGCCCACGATGATGGCGGGGGCAATGTTCGGTATCATCCCAACGAGCCCCACTTTCCAGTTGCCGAAGACAAGCACGAGGATAACGCCTATGACCAAGACCGACAACAGCATCGACCACATCTGCCCGCGCTCCACATACTGCTGCATCACGGTGAACTGCGGTATGCTGCCCACCACCGAGACGTGTGCGCCGGGAAAGAGTTTGCGCGCCTCCGCCTGCAAGTCGTTCATTTCCTTTTCCGCCTCGTTGGAGTTGTAGTCTTTCATCTCCAACTGCAACCGCAGCCGCTTGTAGTCGTAATCCATCCAGTATTCCGACTCCGTACCGCCCGCATTCTCATAGAGCAACAGCAACTGCGCCACCATATCGGCATTGTCCGGAATACGGTAGAACTGCTGCTTGTTGCCGTTGAGCGTACAGTTCATATCCTTCACGATGTCGGTGATGGAATTGTGGCGTTTCGTCAGCTTGTAGCCACCCGCTATCTCCGCCAATCGGTCGAGTTTCTGCAAGTTCTCCGGCTTCTTGGCATCGTTGTCGTGCGGCAATGTAATCATAAGGTCGTAGGAATATATCGAACCGAGATCGGTTTCGCAGAGGTCGAGGAATTTCTTTACGTATGGAATCTTCCGCCCCATCGTCTTTTCGATGTCGAACGCAGGTTCGATGGAGAAGAGTCCGATACCGCAGAAGATGGTCAGCACAACCGACGAAACGACAATGGAACGATGGTTGCGTATCACAAAACTGCCGAACAGTTCGAATCGTTTGCCGATATATCCTTCAAAACTCTTCGACATATCGGCGGCAGGCTCGCGGTCCTTGCCGAACGACAACAGGATGGGTGTGAGCAGCAGGCAGGTGAGCAGCACGGCAAGCAGACAGAGCGAGGTGTTGATGCCTATGGCTCGCATCGGTACTATCTTCATTGACAAGAATGTCATCATAGCAGCCACGGTGGTAAGCCCCGACAGCAACACACCCCAACCGGTTTCGCTTATGGCTTCCTTGATGGATTCTCTGCGCTTGCCTGTTTCTACAAATTGCGTCTTGAAGAAATTGTACAGGTGAATGTTGTAGGCGATGGAGCAGGCAAAAGTCAGTATCACGGCTATCATTGTCGTGGTCATGTCGATGTAGATGCCCGTCCAGCCGATGATGCCGAAACTGATGAGCAGTCCGAACACGGACGTGAGCAGTGGTGCAACAACGCCGCGCAGCGAACGGGTTACGATGAGCATCACAACGATGGAGATGATGAAGGCAAAGAGGAACAGCCGCCCCAGTTCGCTTTTGAGATAAACGAATTTCTCGTAGCCCAGATAGGGCATTCCCGCGGCGTTGGGCGACAGTTCGGCGTATTTCGCCTTGCCGATGATGTGTCCCGCTTCTTTGCCCGTAATCATATCGGGCGCAATGTCACTCGTCTTTTTCCACACGCTGTCTTCGGGGAACGGCCGCAGTTTCACCATAATCCACGTCATCGTGCCGTCGTTTGACACCATCTTCTTTGCCAAATACGGTTTGCTGTACGCTTTCTGCCGGATTACATTCAGCGAAGCGGCATCAGACGGAATCTCGTCGGGGACAATCTGTTCGATGGTCATACCCTCCTCCGTACCTACGGCAAACTCAATATCGGTGAGCGACGTTACTTTGTCGGCATACGACAGGCTGTCTTTCAGTTCGTTGCTCAGTTCGCGAATGAGCGTCAGGCTGCGTTGGGAGAAGATGTCCTTGTTTTTCACCAGCACCGCCACATAGTAGTCGTTGCCGAAGATAGACTTGAACTCATTGGTCTTGAGCAGCATCGGGTCGTCGCTCACGAAATAGTCGTCGAACGAAGTTTTCATCACGATGCGCTTCGCTCCCACAAACGAGAAGGCGATGATGACTGCGAACAACGCACCGACCACAAGACGGTGACAGAGTATCCAGTCTGCCAACTGTTTGAATTTACTGTTGATTTTTACGATTTTCATATTTGTTTTATTTTTATTCTTAGTATTATCTCCAATCAGTCGTTGGAACCTTTAATACTTGCGGAATTGGACACACATGTCCAACTAATTGGATGAATTTGTCCAGCTCATTAGACTCGCCTGTCCAACTTATTGGACAAGCGTGTCCAATTTGCACGAACGCCATACACACCGTAAGACATATACTGTTGCTGTTTGCCATAATCCTTTGCGAGCGATTGATGTAGGGGTATCATTGCCGTTTTTCCTGTTGCAGACGAACCATGCGGGCGAACTCGCCGTTGCGAGCCAACAGTTCGTCGGGCGTGCCCTGTTCGCTCACCGTTCCGCCACTAAGCACCACGATGTGGTCGGCATTGCGGACGGTGCGCATACGGTGTGCGATGATGATAACGGTTTTGTTGCGCACCAGTTCGGAGATACCCGCTTGTATTTTCGTCTCGTTCTCGGCATCAAGGCTTGCGGTGGCTTCGTCGAGAAGTATGATTGGGGCATTCTTCAGCAAGGCGCGGGCAATGGAAATGCGCTGCCGCTCGCCACCCGAAAGGGTTTCGCCGTTTTCGCCGATAACGGTATCGTAGCCTTGCGGCATTCGGCTGATGAAGTCGTCGCACTGCGCCAATCGGGCGACGTGGCGCACTTCCTCGTCGGTAGCGTTGCGCTTGCCGATTCGGATATTGTCGGCAATAGAGGCATTGAACAGCAATACGTCCTGAAAAACAATGGAATAATGTTTCAGCAGCGTTTCGGGGTCAATCTTCGAGATGTCGTTTCCACCCACAAGAATTTGTCCGTTGGCGATGTCCCAAAAGCGTGCGGCGAGCTTGGCAGTAGTGCTTTTACCCCCACCCGACGGCCCCACGAGGGCGGTAACGGTGCCTTGGCGTGCCGTGAACGAAACATTGTGCAGCACTTGCTTCTCGGTTTCGTAGGCAAAACTTACGTTGTGGAACTCGATGTCGTAGTTTTCGAGTTGTACGTCTGCACTTCCCTCCTGCGTAGGCATGTTTTCTATTTCCTTCATACGGTTGATGCGCACGTCGAGGAAGGAGAGAAGGGCAAGGAAGTTGCACACTTCGATAATGGGATTGTAGACCATTGCCGATGCCAAGAGGTAAGCCAAGTAGGTGAATACCGACACTTCGCCCTGCTGCAACAGCCACGCTCCCACCAATATAACGGTGGGCATACCGAGCTTGAGCAGCATTCCGGCGAGATTGAGGAAGACTCCTGCCACGAGTTCGCCGCGCACCAGCTCGCGTTCGTAGCCCTTCAGCCGCTTGTCGAAGCTGCGGCAGTATGCCTGTTCGCCACTGTACGACCTTATTTCCTGCATACATTCCAGCCCTTCCTGTATCTGTTCGGTTACGCCACGCTTCACTTTATAATGCTGAACGAAGGCTTTGTGGAGCTGACGGCGCGACAACAGCAGGGTGGTTACGGCGAGCGGAACAACCCAAAAGAGGGCTAAAGCCAAGTGCCAGTTGTAGGAGAACATTCCCACGGCGATGATGACGACGCTCAGAGCCGACGCAAACAGCTGGGGAACAGCGTGCGAGAAGGTTTGCTCGAGCATCGTGCAGTCTTCCATCACGGTAGAGGTGAGGTCGGAAAGGTTGCGTTCGCCGAAGAAAGCGAGGGGCAGTCGGCGCAACTTTTCTGCCACTCCGATGCGACGTTGCGCACTCTCGTTGTAGACGGTGGTGTAGGTACTGTCGTACTGAAAGCGGGCCAAAAAGAACATAAACACTGCCAAGAGCACTGCCACAAGCACATAGAACCACAGCGTGTGCGGCTCGGTGGAAGGTTTGGCGTCGATGTATTCCATGAGGAAGAAGAATAAATAGGTGGGCGGCAGCATCAATGCGAGGTTCATCAATATAGAGCAGGCGATGCCTTTCCGCAAGTCTTTCGCTCCTTTTTCGGTGAGGGCGAACCGTTGTTGAAGATATTTTATCATAATCTTGTGTCCTTTCTGTTTAGGTTTATAGTTTCCATGCCACCGACTTTTGGTATTCGTTCCACATCTTATAATATAATGTGGCTTGCTCCATGAGCTGTTGGTGGGTGCCCTGTTCGGCTATTCTGCCCTTGTCCACCACGACAATGTTGTCGGCATCTTGCACGGTGGTCAGTCGGTGGGCTATCATGAGCACGGTCTTTCCGCAAGTCAGGTGGGCAAATGCCTGCCTGATAAGGTGCTCGTTTTCGGGATCGGCAAAGGCAGTAGCCTCGTCAAGCACCACGATGGGCGCATCTTTCAGAATGGCACGGGCAAGCACTATGCGCTGCTGCTCGCCGCCAGAGAGGTATGTTCCCTCCGCTCCTATCACGGTGTTCAGCCCCTGTGGCAGCCGCTCGATGATTTCCCGACTCTGCGAGAGGTCTACGGCACGGTTCACCTGTTCGATGGTTGTATCGGGATTGCCGTAGCGTATGTTCTCCAAAATGGAGGTCTTGAACAGTCGGGTGTTCTGAAACACGAACGACACGTTGCGCATCAGCATTGCCTTATCCATGTGCCAAACGTCCACACCGCCTATTTTCAAGCTGCCTTCGCGCACGTCCCAGAAGCGTGGAATAAGTCTTGCGATGGTTGTCTTGCCGCTTCCAGACGCTCCAACCAGCGCAACGGTCTTGCCTTGCGGTATATCGAGGTCGATGTGGCTTACGGCATCGCGCTCCGCTGCTTCGTATCGGAACGACACATTGCGCAGGCTGACATCGAAGGCTGCCGCTTTCTCAGGCTCGGAACTTTCTGGAAGCGGTGGCGTGGCAGTGAGTTTCTCCAATCGGTCTACCGCTTCGTTTGCCAGAAAGAGGTTCTGACTGAGGTGCATGGCTTTCATTACGTTGGCTGCAATGATGGGTGCGATGAGCACATACAGCACCATATCGGAAACGATGATGGCAGTCTCGCCGCCGTGCCCTATCAGTATGATGCCCGTAGGCACAAGCAGAAAGGCGAAAGCATTGATGGCTATGGTGTAGGCAGACATGGGCATGCGCCACAGAAGGGTGTACCTGATGACGAGGTCGCGGTAGTTGATGATGCTGTCGTGAAAGCGTTTGAACGAGAATACCGTCTGTTGGAAAACCTTCACGACGGGTATTCCGCGCACGTATTCCACGGCTTCGGCACTCATTTTCTCCTGTGCATCGAGGTACATACGCTGGAAATCGTTGTTCTTAGGGTTCATCATGTAGCCCATGATGCCGAAGGCGCACACTATCGGTACCATTGCAGCAATGCCCAACTGCCAGTCTACGGCAAGCAGAAGTACTATAATGCCTATCGGAGCCACCACGCTGCCTGCCACATCGGGCAGTATGTGTGCCACGAAAGTGTGGGTCTGGCTCGAATCTTCGTCTATTATCTTGCGCATGCGCCCCGTGTTCTGCGTGTCGAAAAATCCCAACGGAACACACATCAGCCGTTCCATGGCAGTGCGCCGCATATTGGTTTCAATGCGGAAAGCGGAAAGATGCGAGAGCATGAGGGCGGCAAAATAGAGCAGAACATTCGCCACCGACACCGCGAACGCCGCAATGGCATAGTCCCATACGGGCGTATCGGCAAGGTTTCCGTCGGCAGTGAGCAGCGTGCGCACTACCAACCACAGGAAAATAAAGGGTATGAGCGACAGCAGTCCGTTCACTGCCGACAGCACAACCGAGCAGGGCAGCAACGGCTTGCGCCCTCCCATGTAACGTCCTAAGCGTTTCAGTATTTTTATCATAGCTATTTAATATGTATTGAAAAGTTATTGTTCTTACGGTTTTCGGTGTACCCTGTAGCGGTCGGAAACAGCAGCAGAGGGGCAACGATAGTAGCGGTTCTTAGGGTTTCATTAGTTCCTTCCACCCTGCCATACTGTAAGCGGCATACTGCTCGAGCGCACGGTTCACCTCGCTTTCGTCGTAGTCCTCGTGCTCCACAAGCTCGCAGAAGATGTTCACCCACATGGAACTCGCAATGTGCAGGAAGAAGGGCGATATGTCGATGTTGATGTGTGGATAGCGCGCTTTCATCAGTCGCAGGTATTCCCTGCCTACTTTCAGCTGGTGCTCAGCTATTCTCTCCTTGTACCCCGCAAGCGATGTGCCTTCGGCATTGAACAGCAACAGGCGAAGCTCGGGACGGTAAAGCCTCACCATTCGCTTCATTGCGCCGATGTATTCGTTCTGAAAATCGAGTGCGTCGAACACCTCGATGCAGAGGTGCCGCTCCTCGTTGTGCGACAGAATGTAGCGGTTCAGCTCGTTGAGCAGCGGCCGCAGCACCTCACAGAACAGCTCGTCCTTGCTGCGGAAGTAGTTGTACACGTTGCCAGCAGCAATGCCCGCACGCCGCGCCACTGTGCGGATAGATGTGCACCGTGCGCCGTTAGCGATGAATTCCTCGCGCGCCACGGCAACGATACGCTGCCGAATGTCGTTTTTCTGTGTTTGCATATCAGATGTCAATTATTAATAATGAACGTCGTTTTATTTTGTTCATAAAAAAAACGCACCGCTTAGGAAAAACGGTGCGTTTGACTTAATGAGACTTCGTCTCTATATAATATATGATTTTTATTTTTAATCATATGCTAAAGTTTATTTTGTGCAAAAATACTAAGGATATCACGATTGAACAATACCCAAAAATTAGTATTTTGCAATAAACACTTATGTGTGTTGAATGGCTAAATTTATTTTATACGTCAAACAACATATTGTGGAATAGAATATGAAGAGTTTCAGTTATACAAAATCAATCCCCTCACTTGTAATTCTCCTCCAGCATTTTTTCCAAGTCCGAAGCCTTGTAGAGTATCTTTCCTGCAAACTGCGTGTAAGGGATAATCTTCCTGTCTCGGTAGTCCTGCAAGGTACGGGGACTGATGTACAGTCGCTCGCACACTTCCTTGCCCGTGAGGAAAAGTTCGCCAGCAAAGAGTGGTTTGTGCGTCTGTGCTACTTCCACAATCCGTTTCCCCACACCTCTCAATGCCGAGACGACCAGCTGCATCTCGTCCGTCTCCATGTTCAAGTCTCTTGCTGTTTCCATCATATCTGTCTGTTTTTAGATTTGTTCGACTTCGTAAGAAGAAGTGCTTCCACATCCTCGCACTTGTAATAGCACTTGTGTCCGATTTGCGTAAACGGCAGCACGCCCGTATCACGATAATGCTGCAAGGTGCGTTTGCTGATATTCAGCAGCTGGCACACATCACCGTTGTGCAGCCAGTCCGTTTGCTTGCTTTTCTCTCCGAATGCCTTGTGGCAGCATTCCGCAAGGCTCAAGATTTCATCTCGAAGCTTTGTCCAATTGGTTTCCGTAATGACGTAATAGTTCATAATCATATTTTGTTATTGTTTGTTGTTTCAGTTCTTTCCTGTTTCTGCTGGCAAAGGTAATGGCGTACGTACGCCTCTCAAAGCCGTGGGGAACAGCAGGGAAGTATCGGGAACAATCGGGAAAAGAGCAATCCGTTTCATCGGTTCGCATTTGCATTTTCCTGCCCCGTCTTTTTTCTTTTATTGCAAAGACAATGCAAGCGAGTGCAGAGGAAAGTTCACTTATCCTTTGCCGAGCGCAGCTTGTCTTATGCAAAATTAATATCGGGCATTTCTTATTCCATCACTTTTCATTCAAGTGGCAGCTTGTGGCGCTATGACAAGGACAAAAGAGACATATTGATGTTCTTGCCACTGCACAAATGAGGTTAATAAGGTAATCAAAGCAAAATACTACATCTGAAAGCAAACAACGACATCGATATTTCAGCCAACCTTTTCTTCTTACCATCCGATTTTTACTTAATGAGGCAATAAATGCTCTTCTTTCCTGCTTGCTTCCCTAAGAATTTAGCAGCAGACGGACGCAACATTATGCAAGAAGCTTCTGAATGCTTGGAAGTTACGCATTCTCACCCTAACTTCACTCTTGGAAACCAATTCAAGGAAATAATGAAAAGAGAAGCAGATGCAGGCAATATAAACGACAAGCAAAATCACAATCGCAGGGGTAGCTCGTCCAAGAATGCAGAGATAGAAGCCTACCTCTCTACACACTACGAGTTCAGATACAACACGGTATTGGGAAGAACTGAATATCACAGCAAGTCTAACAGCGATTTTGTAAAAGTCGGTCGTTATGAAATCAACACGCTCCGCAGAGAGATAGACAACGACATCGGGATTATCACATCTTCCGATAATCTCTATTCCATCATCGAGAGCAGTTTCTCTCCACGTATCAACCCCATACAGGAGTATTTCAAAAGGTTGCCATCAATAGATACAAGTAGTAATTCTACCTTTTCACTGAAGGCTATTCCCGATTTGGCAAGCTGCGTGGTTGTCCGTAACTCCCAAAAATGGCTGCCGTATCTCACCAAATGGCTCGTGGCAGTGGTTGCCAACGCAATGGACGACCGTGAATGCCGTAACCACACCTGCCTTGTACTGACAGGCGAGCAGGGCAAGTTCAAGACAACTTTCCTTGATTTGTTCTGTCCGCCGGCACTGCACGGTTACAGTTATACAGGAAAGATATATCCGCAGGAGAAGGACACACTTACCTATATCGGGCAGAACCTTATCGTAAACATTGATGACCAGCTCAAAGCCCTCAACAAACGAGACGAAAACGAACTGAAGAACCTCATTACCTGTCCGATGGTCAAATACCGCATGCCCTATGACAAATATGTGGAGGAACATCCTCACTTGGCGAGCTTCGTGGCATCGGTGAATGGCAACGACTTTCTTACAGACCCGACAGGCAGCAGACGTTTTTTGCCCTTTGAGGTCTTGTCTATTGATATCAACAGGGCAAAGGCCATCTCAATGGATAGTGTCTATGCAGAAGCCAAAGCCTTGCTCAAATCAGGTTTTCACTATTGGTTTGACGATGACGAGATAGCCGAACAGTATCGGGAGAGCGAGGACTTCCAAGTACAGACAGCAGAGATGGAACTCTTGTTGCGTTGTTTTGAGAAGCCAACGGAGGACGAGAACTATTTGTTAATGACCACTACGGAGATACTCACCTATTTGGGTATTTATACCCACCAGCCACTTCTTGCCAAACGTATGGGAGAAGCCTTGAAGAAAGCAGGATATATAAAGGTGAGTAAGCGAAGAAACGGTGGGAATCCCATCTATGTCTACAAGATTAGGAAAATCTTGCCATGTCCACTCATTCAAACTTGTAGTAGCCAGATGTAGTAGAGTGTGTAGTATCTCCACATACTACTAACTGTTGCTGATTATCAATTACTTATATTAAAATAGTATGTAGTAAGAAGAAAGGTAAAAAAGTTTGGAAGGGAAAACTTTAGAAAAGAGGATTTCATTCAAACCAACCATTATTATTCAAATAAGAATTATCCAACCATTTAAAGTTTATGACAATGAAAGAAGAAGATTTATCACTTATCAAGCGATACCCCATTGTGGCGTATCTTGAAAGGAAAGGCATCAATCCTATACGCAGGACACCTGCCTATGCCCTGTACTGTTCACCACTTCGTGAAGAAACACATCCGAGTTTCAAGGTGGACACAGAAAAGAACCTCTGGATAGACTATGCCGAAGGCAGGGGTGGAAGTATCATCGACCTCTGTATGCGATTGGAGGGCTGCACGCTCTCGGAAGCTATCCACCGTTTGGGGCAGACCACTTCCTTTGATACAGCGTGCAACAATGCCGAACCCTCAAAGGAGAAGGCATACAGCAGCAATGGCAGTATCAGACTACCAAAAGAGGAAATGGCAAACGGGGCGAGGAGACTGATAGAAGTATCAGACATCTTGCCGCCACATTTACAGGAGTACCTTGTAAATGAACGCTGCATCAACTTGGAAAAAGCATTGCCCTTTGTCAAATCTATTAGCTATGAGGTAAGAGGAAGAAGATACGAAGCCATTGGTTTTGCCAACCTCTCCGGCGGCTATGAACTTCGGGACGACAAGACATTCAAAGGAACGATTGCCCCAAAGGACATCACTCCGATATTTGAGAACAAGACACAGCCCGTCTGCCTGTTCGAGGGGTTTATGGACTTTCTCTCTTTCCTTTCAATGAAAGAAGAAGTGAATAACCGCTGCCTTGTGATGAACTCTGTGAGCAATATTGGAAGAAGTATCAGCTACCTGAACAACCATCAAGTATCTTCTATCCGTACTTTCCTTGATAACGACGATGCCGGGCGGAGAGCAACACAGGAGCTGATAATGGCAGGTTTTAAGGTAGAAGACATGTCTGTACATTACGGGAACTTCAAAGACCTCAACGAGTATCATGTCAGCCGTGTTCGTGAGCAACAGAAAAAGTTGGAGAAAACACCCAAAACAAGCAATAAGGTAAAACAAGTCAAACTAAAAATACGATAGAGCAATGAAAAAGATAAAAGCAAGCAGAGAGGAGATAGACCAATCCATAAAAGAAGCGTTCAACATGAACAGACAGGAAAGTAATGAAAGAACAGACAGGAAAAGTCTTTCATATTACTTGGGAGATACAGAAGAGGAGGTGGAAGAACAACCACAGGCAAAAGCTCCATCAAAGGGAACTGATTTCCAAGAAGTAATAGCTTCCGAGCCATCCGAACCTACACTGCACACAGAGAATGCAACCGTTCAACGGCGTATCAGTGCCAAGATGAGACGGGGAACGCTCGAAGCCTACAAGCAGGCGTTCCTTGTTCCGACCAAATTGAACGACCGAAAGGCGGTTTATCTGAGCAGGGAGACACAGGAGCGTGCCGACTTCATTGTCCGCAGGCTGGGCGACAGGGGCAGTAACCTTTCAAGTTTTGTGGAGAATATCGTGCGCATTCATTTGGAGGAGTACGGTGAGGACATAGAGAAATGGAGAAAGCTGTAAACCGCAGGAAAATGGACGTGGGTTTTCCTGAAAAGGGACGTCCCTTTCACTCAAACCCCACGTCCTTTTTTAGAGAATACGATAATGGCAATTTACTGAACATGCAGAACGGCGGGAATGTCACGAACACTGTTAAACACGGAATGCAGAGCATTCGTTTTCAAGCAGAAAAATGCTTTATGTGTAAACGGCCTATTGGGTTGCATTGCAAGACGTCAGTTTGTACCCACAAACTGCGCTTGCTCCCCTCATTCGATTATCGGGGAGATTAGATCGTAATCACTCCGTTCTCATCGGTCAGCATTCAGGAATTAAGCAACAACGAAAAGAGGACTTTTATATGAACAGATACAAAGGAAAAGCTGCCCGATGGCAGCAGCAGGAGAAGAAAGAACAGCGGATGAACAAGACTGAATTCATCAAGATAAGGTGTACCTTAGAGGAGAAACAGCGTATCAAATCAAGGGCGGAAAGCACGGGGAGAAAGTTCTCAGATTACTGTCGCGAGATGCTTCTTAGTGGAGAGGTTATTTCTGTTCCCAAGATGACGGACAATGAAAAGGAAGCTATCGAGGTACTCAAACGAACTGCCTACTTCTTTATACATATTTCCAACCTTATCAAGGTAAAGGATGATGCGTGGGTACTGATTACCCAAAGCCTTTCCTATTTGGCAAGGGAAGCATTTAAGCGTTTCTTTAATCCCAAATACCGTATTGAGGAAAGGGCAATTAAACTCTTAAATCTGATGGAGAATGATAGGAAAATGTAAGGCTATCGCGCACGGCATCAATGCACTGGAGTATATCTTCAGAGAGGGAAAACTCGGTAAGACGCTTCTCTTTCACAATCTCTGCGGCACTACGCCCAAGGAAATTTACGAGGAAATGAAGATGGTCAGCGATTACAACACACGGTGCAGAAACAAGATCCTGCGTATCGAAATCGGCATAGCACCACAAGATGAGAAAAGATTGAGCCTCGCGTCTGTCCGTAACCTTGTGTCAAACTTTGCAATACGCATGGGACTTGCCAACCATCAATGGGTGGCAGTAACGCACAAGGACACCGACAATATGCACATCCACATCATTGCCAATCGTATCAGTTTGTACGAAGAAGTCTATGACACCACCTTTGTGAGTAACAGGGCAGCAAGGGTTGCAGAAGACCTTAGCCGTAAGTACGGATTGACCATTGCAAAGGAAGTAAAGGCGAAAAGAAAACACCAGAAGACAAAAACTAACCCCACGAGAGAGCAAACAAAGAAAGAGGTGCAACAAATCTGTTATACCCTACTTGAAAAATATAAAGGCACAGGCATCACAGGGCACTCCATGTTTCTCTATGGCCTTGGCAAGAGTGGAGTAGCCATTGAACGCTTAAAAAACAAGCAGGGCAAGGTCTATGGCTTGAAGTTCTCATATGCAGAACAATCGTTCAAGGCTTCTGAAATCGGCAGAGAGTTCGGTTACCGTTCCTTGCAGAAGAATTTTGAGATAAGCAACAAGACAGAACCAAAGAAAGCCACGACACTGGCAGATGAGCCGGCAAAGAACAAAACTCAATCCGATATAGGTTATCAACTTGTTCCTCCCAGCCGCTCCTATACGTCACCTGCCAACACAAATGAAAGTTCATCTATTGCACAAGCCGTAGGCAATGTGGCAAGTACAGCCTTAAGTGCTGCCGAAGAAATCATTTCCGGAGCAGGCGGGTTAATCAACCCACAGACACATGGTGATGATTATGCCGAGACAGCATGGCAGCACAGGCTCAGAAACCAAGCCAAGAAAAAGAAGAAAAGAGGAAGAGGACTATGATGGTGAGTAAATTAATGATCTGAAACAAACTATTGGAAACATCTGAAAACTCCTTTTCCATCTATTACATATCAGAATTGACACTTACAACTAATCAACTGCAACAGTGGGTTGTTTCAAGATATGAGACCTCTACAAAAGTCTACAAAAAGAAGAAAGAAGTGAATATAACTTACTGCTTTTTCTTAAAAAAAAGAGTTTTGCAGAGGTCTCGATATATGATTTATAATAGACTGATATTTTACGCTTTGCAAGCACACATGTAAGGAAGTATTTATAATTTAGGTGCCATTTTAGCGCCACTATTTCCATCGTAAATAAATTAAGCGATAGTGAAAATAATATTAGACAATTGACTTCAAAACGATACACTCTAAATATTTAAAATACATAGTAGACAAATAGCCATAAACTTTTTTTTATTTACATATACTGTAGCTTTTTTACAGAAAAACAAAATATATCTTGTTAAATTGGATTTTATTTGTATCTTTGCACCGTATAACAGGTAAATTCAACGATTATGATAGCAGAATTCAGCATTGAGAATTTTTTCTCTATTAAATCGGCTCAGAAAATCAGTTTTGAGCCATCGGCAGATACTTTTATGTCTGATGAATATTCGTATGAAATTAAAGAGGGGGTAAGATTACTGAAAGTTGGCATTATTTATGGTGCCAATGCTTCTGGAAAAACAAATATATTAAATGCCATCGAATTCTTCAAGATGCTGGTTTTAAGAATGCCTAAAGACCGGAATGAAAAAACAGGAACGGTTCCTTTCATGCTGGATGACACTTCGAGGAATGAAGTAACGAAGATGTCGATGGCGTTTTATATCAATCAATCGAAGTATATCCTTAGTTTTGAGTTGGATGCCGAGCATATCTATTCCGAGACATTGATTGTTTATGATTCCATTCGCCCCACCAAGCTGTATAACCGAAGTTATGATGCTTCAACAGATTCCACGGCCATCGACTTTGGCGTAAATCTGAAAATGATAAAGAAAAGCCAAGATGTGATCTCTGGAAATACTATCAATAATTGCAGTGTGCTTGCCGCATTTGGCAAAAGTAACGTGGAACGCACCAAGTTGAATGATGTGTACGATTACTTTGCCAAACAGGTAAAAGAAGTATTGGCTCCCGGTATGCTGCTTTCGGGATATATCAAATCACGATTAGATAAAGACAAAACAGGGGATTTGAAGAAATTCGTCCTAAACTTTCTGAAAGCATCCGATTTCAACATTGAAGATGTGTTATTACATGAAGAGGAAGAACTGATTACCCCTGAATTGGAACAATTAATCCAGAATGCCCCTATTGATAAAGAAGCAAAAGCAGAAATGCTAAAAAAAGGTAAAATTACAAACACGGAACTGACCTTCAAGCATAAGGCAGGAAACAAAGTATATGATTTATCGGAAGAATACGAATCAAATGGTACTATGAGGTTTTTGGGAATGGCGGTGATACTGAATTTCCTGTTAAAAACCAATCGCTTTGTGTCTATCGACGAAGTGGAAACAAGTATTCATTATGAGCTGTTAGCTTATTTCATAAAAGTATTTTTGGCAAACAGTAACGGAACATCCCAAATGCTCCTGACAACCCATGACATCAATCTTCTCAATGAGGATTTCATTCGCCGTGATACGATATGGTTCACTGATAAAGACGAACTTGGAGAAACTAAGATTGTGCGTCTATCTTCTTTGGGGCTTCATAAGAATCTTTCCCCATACAATGCATACAGGCAGGGAAAATTGGTAAAGTTGCCGTTCTTAGGTAGCCAGTATATTAACCTAGATGACTAATGATATGGGGCGAACAGTAACAAAGAGTATCGCCATCATAGGTGAGGGAGAAACAGAATGGTTCTATTTCGATTCTCTGAGGATTGCGTGTCGCTATCCTTTCAAGGTTGCACCGGATTTTCCGCAGCATAGCGACATCAATCATATTTTGAAATTGGTAGAGTCCTATTTGAACAAGCAATATGATTATATCGTATGCCTATTTGATATGGACAGACTGTATCAATATCCTTCCGAAATGCAACTGTATCAACGAGCAAAGAAAGAGTATAGCAAGAAGAAATATACCAGAAAGGTTATGTTTGTAGAAACAAATCCTTGCACGGAGTTTTGGTTCTTGCTTCATTTCTTGCCTAATGTGGTTTGTCGGCGATACGAGAGTTACGAACAACTTCTCCCCGAGCTACAGAAATATATGCCAGGATATGAAAAGAAAAAACGATATTTCAGACGCACCAACCTCTATAAATACTTGACAGAGAATGGTGATTTGGAACGGGCAATCTTAAACTCCGAAAAATTATGCCAACTTTGTCAAGAATCGCCGGAGGACTTGAAAGCATACTCAGAAATACATAAAGTGATTAAATTACTTAATACACTCATTGCAAAATAGTTGTTAAAAAGATTAGTTATTTAGCTTCCGTTAAAAACAGACAGTATCTATTAACCATAAATTAGAAACTTATAATTGACAATAAACATGGCATTAACATACAGTAGATTTTTTAAGGTAAAGCATAGAGATTTTAGACAGAAAGGGGTATATAATGCCTTTTTGGATCAGGACTCCTTGTTTCATATAGATCCGCTTCTTCTGAAAGGAAGTAAGATACCCGAGTTTAAGAATGCATATACTGAATTCTTTAACTATTTTAGATTGTTTATACCTTTAGTAAAAGCTTCAAAAGCTGACAATCTTCAAGACCGTTTCTTTAAGCAAATGGTAAAAAGATTTACTTTCAAGGAAATTCCAAATACAGGATTGGGATTTTCAAAAGGTAATACAAGAGGAAGGGGTATCAGTGGCACTATTTCCATACAACTTGCCCATAGTGCATACACCATCATAAAGGCGGGTATTGAAGATCCTGAAATCTTTGGTTTAATGCAACTAATAGAGGATAATATGGCAGCTGATAGAATCAGTGACATGGCCATTGCCATCCTTCAAAGACACTTTCTTGAGTATACACAAAGAATAGCTCTGGAAATGGGACTAACAACTCATTCTTGTACATTCGAGTATGGGGTCATGTTCCAAATCCCTTTCTACAAAGACAAACCTATTCATTTTATTCCAGAATCATTTTTAGCAAATCTTCCCGTTGCACATGATTTTGAAGAGATAGACAATGTGTGTAATTATAATAATCGGCTCAAAAGAAAGATTGCAGAATTGATTGGTGTTAATTGGGCCGAGTATAAGGACTACAAAAAGAAAGATTGGAAGAATCTTATCGTTAGCAATAAGGATTGTTATAAAGCAGCAATTAGTTTTTATAAGAATCTCAATGCGATACCGTATGATTTCACAGCTGACAATAAGAACCAATATCAAGTTATATTGCTTCAAGAGCTATTGGACGAGATTCCATTCCAAAAGCCAACTGAGTATGAGAACGAAGAGGATGAGGCTTATAAGTTCACATTGGCAATGTGTCATCAATTCAAACATTTAGTTGAGCACAATAGGATTTCGGAGTTGTTCTATCGAAACAATCGGATTCCGGACGAAACAGATTGGCAGCTTCTGCTATATACTGTAGCTGATACGTATAAAATAGCAGGTAATTTAGACATAGCTATAACACGAGAGGATAATCCTGGTGTTGGTGAGATTGATTTCCATATAACCAAAGGTTCAAGGGCAAATTCAGTTATAGAGATAAAACGTTCTACTAACGAAAATCTCATTCATGGATATCGCACTCAGTTGCCTGCCTATATGAAAGCAGAAAGAGCACAATCAGGCATATTCATGGTAATCATGGAAAAGAATAATATTGATGAGATTAAACGGAAAATTGAAGAAGTGCAAAAGGATATGGAAAATAAAGGTGAGTATATACCTGAGATTGTATATATCAATGGTATGCGACAATATTCTGCAAGTAACAGAAACTATATAAATCCAGAAATAGAATAAGAATTCAATAAAGATCCCTCACGAAGCTATTGGCTGACAGAAAATAGGGTGCATCGAATTATACCCCGTAAAATGCAACCATATAGCAGATGGGGTGTTATCGTGAGCATATAAAAACATTGTACTTACCTTGAAATGACAAACAATCAAATTTAAACAAACAAGCATAATAGCGTGTTCTTGGCTATATAATTCAAGGACAAAATATAGGAGGTTAGACATGGCAACAAATCCACCGTCAGGAGACGGACATCGCAATGGTCCAGTGAGAAAACGTTCGCAGGTTTTTAATCCCAAAACAGAACAATGGGTAAAACGGGATAAAGATACAGGGCGCTTTATCAATGTCAAACAGGATGGTACACCTTTTAAGGGCGTAATTAAAGAAAGTAACTTTTTAACGAGGGCAAGTGTATGATGTTTGCCCTCGTTTATTTTTACATAGGTTTTATCGTTGATTCTATGAAGGAGGTTTTAGCGTCTGATAGAGCGTATTTCGTATAAAGTTTAATGTCTATTTCGGTAACACTATTATTTTAGATCTCTGCAAAAAACATTCAAACAGGGAGACCATAGAGATAACTCGCAAATTATCATTAGTAACAATTGGGTGTGAAAAGACTTTTGCAGAGGTCTCATATTGATTTTGCCGATAATAAGTTTGAAGTTGTGATGAAATGATAGGTGAAACGAAGAAAACCGAGACATTTGTTGCAGCCCTACCGTTCAGTCATTACGCCTACAGCGAAGCTGTATCGTCGCAATGCAAGGAAGACTTGATAAAGGGATGTAAGAATACCATACAATATTTTGAAGGTGTTCCAGGAGCTATAATCCCCGAAATAATCCGAAAGCAGATGTCATACGAAGCGACCGTAACGAGCCTGTCATTAATGATGATTTTGTCGCCTTTGCCGAAGATTGCAGCTTGTGCGGTCTATCCTGCCCGTGTACGTCCCCAACAAGGCCTTGGTTGAAAATGCTGTAAAACCTCTCTACCGTTCCGTTTATTTTAATATGAGAATGGTTTTCTTCAGTCTGGATGAGTTCAATATTGCCATCATATTTCCCTGCTTGATTTCAATGAAAGGGTGATGGCTGGCGGAAGATACCATGTAAGGGGAATATTTCTGCACAGCGAAAAAAACTATCTTCGTCCGCTTTTTCAGAAACATTACGTGATGAAAGAGAGAAAACTCATGATCGTAGTAAGAATTTCTGTTCTTTGCCATTTAGCCAACAGATAAAGAGAAATCTTCATCAAAAACGCTTGTTATTCAAAACAAATGATTATCTTTGCAAATAGAATAACAAGCGTTCTTCGTTAATGTAGAAACATGCGACAGAAAGCATTTCGCTCGTTTCCAAATCGTTACCCATTTAGTTTGTATTATGAGGTAATTTCTTCTTTCTCAATTAGATACATTTTAAGAGTTATCTTATGGTGTAATATTCTTCAATTTGCGTGTAATATTTTGAAAGTAACACGGTCATATTTTAAAATCGACAATATGAAGACAGTTATTATAGACAACTACGATTCGTTTACTTATAATCTGGCGCACCTCGTGAGAGAACTTGGTGCTGAGGTCACTGTTTGGCGCAACGACCGCTTTGCATTGCAGCAACTGGAGGTTTTCGACAAAATTATCCTAAGCCCCGGTCCGGGGATTCCTGCCGAGGCAGGCTTGTTGCTTGACACCATCAGATGCTATGCCAACCGTAAATCCATCTTGGGTGTGTGCTTGGGTCATCAGGCCATAGGCGAGGTGTTTGGGGCAAAGTTGACCAATTTGGCGGAGGTTTATCATGGTGTGGCAACTCCCGTCACTCAATTTGGCAATGATCCTCTATTTACCGGATTGCCCAAACAGATTGAGGTGGGACGTTACCACAGTTGGGTGGTAGACCGGGTCGGCTTCCCCGATAGTCTTGAAGTGACAGCTGTGAGTGATGACGGACACATTATGGGACTCAAACACAGATTTTACGACATTCACGGAATACAATTTCATCCCGAAAGCGTGCTTACACCCTTGGGACGGGAGATTGTAAATAACTGGTTAAAACTATAAAACAAACGGAGTAGAGAAGTTCTTTTCTTCTTTACCCCGTTTCTTGTTTGGCGCAGCACCAGCGTGCCACCTTTATCATAACCCCGAGACCTCCGGTCATCTCTTTGAGGAGATAGTATTTCTTGTTTTTCCTCACCAGCCTGCCGTGCATGCCCTTGAGCGGGCCGTGATGTACAACAACGTGGTCTCCGGTTTTCATCCTTGCTTCCTCGTCCGACACGATCAGCCGTTCGACTTCCATGTCGGGATTGCACATGGAGATGAACTCACTCATCTCCTTGGCCGAAATCATTGCATAAGATTTTGAGGTGGGAGTGGGTTTTATCACAGAAACCTTGTAGCGGGGGGAGGATACAAGTTCCTTGAACTTCTTCTCATCGCCACTTTCTACAAATAGGAGGTTGGACACGACGGGGCGTAACCGGCGCTTGTGGTGACCGTTGGCATCTTCGTAGTCTTCGTAGTGCATGGGAATAAACGTCCTGAAGCCTTCTGTCTTGAAAGCTTCTTCAATGGCACGGGCCCTCATGCCGAAGAGCCTGACCGCATACCACGGTTTGTCTGTCATTGTTTCCATGCGTTTGTTTTCTATTTCCCTGTAAAGTCAGAGTTACTTGTCCGATTGCTGAAACAACATCGTTTTTCGACCTGTTTCCTCTGTCAGAACTCGCTTGTGAAGTGGAACCTGATGTGCTTGAAGTCTTGCTGGGCCATGCTCAGTACGTAGCCGGAGTCGGCAAGGAACACATCGCGGCCTTCGATGTCTTTGGCCATATACTGATACTTGCGTTTTTTGAAGTTGTCCAGCTCCGTAGCGTCGTCGGCCTCAATCCAACAAGCTTTGTGCAAGTGTACGGGTTCCCAGCGACATTTGGCGTTGTATTCGTTCTCCAAACGGTATTGGATGACCTCAAACTGCAGTTGTCCCACTGTGCCCACGATGCGACGGCCGTTGAACTGGTTGACAAACAACTGGGCCACACCCTCGTTCATCAGTTGCTCAAGACCTTTCTGAAATTGCTTGCTCTTCATGGGGTCGTCGTTCTCTATGTATTTGAACATCTCCGGGGAGAAGGAAGGGAGTCCGCGGAAATGCAGGAGTTCGCCCTCGGTCAGCGTGTCGCCAATCTTGAAGATGCCATTGTCAGGCAGCCCGACAATGTCGCCGGGATAGGCTTCGTCAATGGTACTTTTGCGCTGTGCCATGAACTGGGTGGGAGAGGAGAACCTTACCGTCTTGCCCAAACGGATGTGCTGATAGGGCTGATTGCGGACAAACTTGCCCGAGCAGACTTTGCAGAAGGCAATGCAACTGCGATGGTTGGGGTCGATGTTGGCCGTGATTTTGAATATGAAACCTGTAAACTTCGGTTCGTCGGGCTTCACCATCCGTTCTTCGGCCATTGTTGGTTTGGGACTTGGAGCTATTTCGACAAAGCAATCGAGCAGCTCTTGGACTCCAAAATTGTTCAGAGCAGAACCAAAGAATACCGGGGCGACTTCAGCTTTGCGGTAGGCGTCTTTTTCAAAGGTGGGATAAACACCATCTACCAGTTCCAAATCGTCACGTAGCTGCTGGGCTTCCCGTTCGCCCACTCGCTCGTCCAACTCTTTGCCTTTTACATCGACAGCCACCTTCTCGGTCACGCGTTGCTTGTTGGGGGTAAAGAGGTTAAGCTGTTGTTCGTAGATATTGTAGACGCCCTTGAAGCGCAACCCTTGCCCGATAGGCCATGAGAGGGGGCGAACCTTGATTTGCAGCTCGGCCTCCAACTCGTCCAGAACGTCGAACGGGTCTCGCCCTTCGCGATCCATTTTGTTGATAAAAATAATCACAGGCGTGTTGCGCATACGGCACACCTCCATCAGTTTGCGAGTCTGTGCCTCCACACCCTTGGCACTGTCTACCACGATAATGGCCGAGTCAACGGCTGTCAGTGTGCGGTAGGTGTCCTCAGCAAAGTCTTGGTGGCCCGGCGTGTCGAGGATATTCACCTTGTAGGGTTCTCCCGTCTGTCCGTCGGGCAGATAGTCAAACTCCATGACGGAGGTGGACACAGATATGCCGCGCTGCTTCTCGATATCCATCCAGTCTGATGTGGCAGTCTTTCTGATCTTGTTGCTTTTTACGGCTCCCGCCACTTGTATTTGGCCGCCGAAAAGCAGAAACTTTTCCGTCAGTGTGGTTTTACCCGCATCCGGGTGGCTGATAATGGCGAATGTACGCCTTCTTTGTATTTCGTTCATGTGTGATTTTGTGCTATTCTTGTTCGGAAGACAGCAAAGTCTTCATACACTTTTCCAGACTGTCGGTCCAGTAGGGGATAGTGATGCCGAAGGTTTCTTTTATCTTGGTCTTGTCAAGCACGCTGTAGGCCGGACGTTTCACCGGGCTAGGGAACTCGTCGCTGTGGCAGGGGAGAATCTCGCAATCCGTGTTGCCGGCTATCCGGGCGATCTTCCGGGCAAAGTCATACCAACTGCACACACCCTCGTTGGAGAAGTGGTAGATGCCCGAATGGCCTTCATACTTTCTGTTTTCAACGATGTCAAAGATGACATTGGCCAAGTCTCCGGCATAGGTGGGCGTGCCGCACTGGTCGAAAACGACTTTCAGTTGGGGCTTAGTTTTTGTCAGGTGCATCATGGTTTTGACGAAATTTTTGCCATATTCCGAGTAAAGCCATGCCGTGCGGATGATGATGTGCTTTGCCTCGGTAGCCTTAATCTTCTGTTCGCCGTGCAGTTTGGTTAGTCCGTAGATGCCGGTAGGCGTTCCCTTCTGATCTTCCTTGCACGGGGTGTTGTACGGGTCGCCTCCAAAAACATAGTCGGTGCTCACGTGGATGAGTAGTCCGCCAACCTCTTTCATGGCTACGGCCAGATGCTCCGGTGCCGTAGCGTTGAGCGTTTCCACAATTTCTCCGGCGGTCTCTGCTGCGTCTACATTGGTCCATGCGGCACAGTTGATGATACATTTCACATCGTTGTCACCGACCATTTTGCGCACGGCTTCGAGACTGGTGATGTCGAGTTTCTGATAGTTGTCGCACACATCGGTAAAGATGTAGTGGTCTTTGCTCCCTTTGGCCGCAAGTTGCAGCTCGTTGCCCAGTTGTCCGTTGGCCCCTGTAACTAATATGTTCATTGTTGTGATTGCTTGATAAGTGTCTTTTAATAGTTCTATTCGTCTTCTCCAAAGTCCAGTCCCTCGTCGCGGTCTTTGATGTAATAGTCGCTCAAGAGTCCTACAAAGGTGGTGATTTCTTTTACGGCCCGTTCCGTGTCAGCGGTGATTTCCTTTTTCTGCAAGCGCAGCATCATCACGCCGTAGAGTGCATCGAAGCAGGTTTCTATCTCGCTCACTTCCTTGTCGCCCTTGCTCCGCAACTCAATGATAAACGGCAACACCTTATAATATTGTCCGCTGTAGAATGGAAACTTGGTGGATTGGAGCAGCCGGTTGTGCAAATCTACAAGATCCTGCATCAATATCCGGTTGATGTCGAGATGCCCGTATTCGCGCTTACCTTCTTCGTTGAGCATTCTCACGAGGTTGCCAAACCAGTCGGCCTCCTCCTCTTTCTGTTCGTCGGTGTAGTCGAAGCGGTTGATATATTGTTTGCGAATGGCCGGCATGTAGCAGTCGTAGGCCCTGATGATGTCTTCCACCTGCCACATGTAGAGTAAATATTCGGCAATTGATTTTTTCCTTAATTGTTGTGCTATGAACATCTTTTTCCTTCTTTACCTGATTGAAAATACGGCCTTTTCAGCCTTCCCCGGAGCGTCATGTCCGGTCGTGCCTGCGGGAAGCTCCATGCGCCCGGTGGCTAATAGTATTGGGGGAGATGATAGAGATTGAAAACTGTGCCGAAAAGAATGATGAGTGAGAATATGACGACAATGCTCCCTATCACCTTGTTGATGATGATGATGCCATAGACATCAAACTTTCCGCGTATCTTATCCACCAGCCACGTGAGTCCGTACCACCACAGCAGGGCCCCCACCGGGACGCAGGTGAAACCGATCACCATCTCAAGCGGCCGCCCCGGCTGGATGAAAGCAAACTGGGCGTAGAGTGCCATGAAAAAGAAGATGATGAGCGGATTGGAGAGGGTGACAAGAAAGGCCGTGAGCAGATTGTGCCAAAGCGTGCCTTTTGTCTTGCCACTTTTGTGCATCTTCTTGACGGGATTAGACAGATAACAGTAGACACCGAACATGAGCAGGAGGATGCTGCCCGTGATTTGCAGGGCAAATTGGTATTCGGGCTTTTGCAGGGGCTCCATGATGAAGCTCATGCCCAGCCCCACCATGAGCGCGTAGATGATGTCGGAAAGAGCGGCACCAATGCCCGTCACAAAGCCATACCACCGGCCTTTGTTCAAGGTGCGCTGCACGCAGAGTATGCCCACGGGCCCCATGGGGGCCGAGGCCACAAGACCGATGACGATTCCCTTGAAGATGAAATCGAGTATATCTAATTCTAATGGAAGTGTCAATGTCATACCAGCATGCAAAGGTAACAATTTTTTGGTAAGGAGAACTATTTTTCCTGAATAAAACTTTGTGTTGTCCGACCTTTTTCTTAACTTTGCGAAATAAGATCAGAATTCTAACTTATTAAGCAATAGAAAAGCATGATAGAAAACGCGCTAAAACCGTATGTGATCGGATTGGACCTGGGAGGTACCAACTCCGTGTTTGGTATCGTTGATGCCCGAGGGGAAATCAAGGCTACCACTGCCATCAAAACACAAGGCTACAACAAGGTTGAAGACTACGTGAACAAGGCTGTAAAGGCCCTCATCCCCATCATCGATGCTGTGGGAGGCATTGACAACATCAAGGCTATGGGCATCGGTGCTCCCAATGGCAACTTCTACAGTGGAACGATAGAGTATGCACCCAACTTGGTGTGGGCTCACGATTGTGCGGTGCCGTTGGCCCAAATGTTCTCCGAGCGGCTGGGCGGTATTCCCGTGGCACTTACCAATGATGCCAATGCGGCCGCTTTGGGCGAAATGACCTATGGTGTGGCCCGTGGCATGAAGAACTTTATCGACATCACGCTGGGCACGGGTGTCGGCTCGGGCATCGTGGTCAACGGTCAGATGGTTTACGGCTCCGACGGTTTTGCCGGTGAGTTGGGCCATGTGACGATGGTGCGCGGCGAGAACGGTCGCACCTGCGGTTGCGGTCGCACAGGGTGCCTTGAGGCCTATTGTTCGGCTACAGGCGTTGCCCGTACGGCCCGTGAGTTTCTTGCGGTGAGCGACGCACCGAGCTTGTTGCGTGAGCTTGAGCCGGCACAGATCACTTCGCTTGAAGTGAGTCTTGCAGCTGCTAAGGGCGATGAGCTGGCCAAGAGTGTCTATGACTTTACGGGCGAAATGCTGGGAGCGGCTTGTGCCGACTTTGCCACATTCTGTAGTCCCGAGGCCTTTGTCTTCTTTGGCGGTCTCACCAAGGCCGGCGACCTCATCATGAAGCCGATAGAAGACAGCTACAACCGCCATGTGATGAATATTTTCCGTGGCAAACCCAAGTTCTTGGTTTCCACGCTCGATGGTAGCTCGGCTGCCGTCTTGGGTGCTTCTGCCGTAGGCTGGGAGTTGTAAGGTCACAATGCAGGATATCCCGACGGGGAAACTTCTTTAAAAAACCTATAAGAAGTCTCAAAAAGTCCCACCCCTCTAAGGACTTACCTTCCTACAAACAGTTGGATGGAAAAGCCCTTAGAGGGGTGGGGTCTTTTTGGGGACATTTATTCCTTATGCAAAAGAATACAGTCGATGTTGGCTGGGGAGATGTCCGGATAGATAACTGTCAGACTATTTCTTCGTTTTCGGCCTCTTATATTGCGATATTTGCAATCGACAATCCGCTCGGCGTAAATAAGCGATTTTGGTGACATTTTCAAAACGCTGATAATCAGCCGTTTGAATTTTATTGACACGATTTAAGGCCGGAAAAGGGGGCTTAAAAGGCCTAAACAAGCTTGCAAAAGGGCCACAGTTGCGATACTACCGTGGCCCTTTCGGTGTTCAAGTGTGGCTCTTTCGCAAGTCCGGAAAGCCGGAAAGCGAAAATCAGTGGGTATCTTCGATGTTTTAAAGTCGGCTTTTTGTTCTCGTTGGGGAGTTTTTGTGGATGTGTTTTTGTTGATATTATTCGTCATTATCCGGCATCTCGCAGGGATACTTTCCACCATTTTTTGTTAATGTGTGAGCGATGCATATATTCATTGCTCCATCCAAATATCGACAGTTCCATTTTAAAGGCCGTCTTAATCCCTGTCCAATAAAAGAGGTTGGTGCAGGATGCTACCAACCTCATGAAATCGATTTTGCTAAAACGCGCAAAACCATTAAATACGGGGACAAATATATACTTTATTATTATAAAATCCAAACGAATTAAAGGAAAAATGTAGATTTTAACATTGTAAACGTACACATACTGATTAAATTTCGTATCTTTGCCCCTTGTAAAGGGCAGATGATGAAGCCCGCATCCCGCCTTGACTGTTGGCACTACTTAAGAAAAGTTTTATATCTATTAACGCATATCAAATCCAAAAAACAATTATGAGGTATCTACAGACTCTATTGCTTGCAATGCTTCTGCCCCTCTGCGCTTCTGCCCGCGGATGGAATGAAACAGAGTACAAACAAATCGAACAGAGCATCGAACGGCCTGTGATAGCCAATCGTACAATCCTGATTACAGCCTATGGGGCCAAAACATCGGCTTCGGCCGCCCAAAACCAGAAAGCCATCAACCGTGCCATAGCCGTGGCTTCGATGAAGGGTGGCGGCAGTGTCGTCGTGCCCAACGGTACTTGGAATACGGGGGCCATCACCCTGAAAAGTCATGTCAATCTGGTGGTGGAGGAGGGAGCCACGCTGCATTTTGTTTTCGAGCCCGATCTCTATCCGCTGGTGCGCACGGCATGGGAGGGGCTGGAGTGTTACAATTACAGTCCCTGTATCTACGCCTATGGGGCCACTGACATCGCTGTCTCGGGTAAGGGCACCATTGATGGTGGCGGCAGCAATGACACTTGGTGGGCTTGGAACGGCAATCCCCGTTTCGGCTATAAGGAAGGTGTCACTACAGAGAGCCAGCGGCTCGGGTCGCGGGCCCAACTGCAGAAGTATGCCGAGGATGGTGTGCCCGTAGAAAAACGCAAGTTTGGCAAAGGCCGTGGACTGCGTCCGCAACTCATCAACTTCATGCACTGCGAGCGCATCCTCATACGCGACGTGAAAATGGTGAACTCTCCTTTTTGGGTGATTCATCCCCTGCTTTCAAAAAATATCACTGTGGACAATGTCTACATCTGGAACGAGGGCCCCAATGGCGACGGTTGCGACCCGGAGGCTTGCGAGAATGTGCTCATTCAAAACTGTACGTTCCACACCGGTGACGACTGCATCGCCATCAAGAGCGGGCGCAACAATGACGGGCGGTTGTGGGGCAAGCCCAGCAAGAACATCATCATACGCAACTGCAAGATGGAAGACGGCCACGGAGGAGTGGTGATAGGCAGTGAAATTTCTGGCGGTTGCGAGAATGTGTATGCCGAAGACTGCTACATGGACTCGCCCGAATTGGAGCGCGTGCTGCGTATCAAGACCAACAACTGCCGCGGCGGACTGATTCAGAACATCAACATGCGCAACGTGAAGGTGGGACAATGCAAGGAGGCTGTGCTCAAAATCAACCTCGACTATGAGCCGCGCGAGGCTTGTTACCGCGGATTTCAGCCCACGGTGCGCAATGTGAACATGGAAAACGTGACTTGCGGGAAAAGTGAATACGGCGTGCTCGTGATAGGACTGAACGAGGTGGAGAATGTCTATGACATCAATGTGAGTAACTGCAAGTTTGACGGTGTGTGGAAAGAGTCTGTGAAAATCACCGGCAAGACACGCGACATCAAGTTTGACAACCTGACCATCAACAACAGTCTGGTGCTCAATGAGTCCGATAAACCCTATAAAAACTACAGTCAGTGGCTCACCTACTCGGAGATGAAGCGGGTGCCCCATCCCTACTTGCTGGACTTCAGTACCAGGCCCAAATGGAGCTACGTGATGGGCATTGAGCTGGAAAGTATGCTCGACACCTACCTCCGCTATGGCGGCGACAGCATAATCAACTATCTTAAGGAATATCCCGAGACGATGATCGATGACAAGGGCAATGTGACCGGGTATGCCTACAAGGACTTTAACCTCGACAATATCCGCACGGCCAAATTCATTTTGCGTATGCAGAATATTGCTCCCCGGCAGGGTAATGAGAAAGCCTTGAAGACATTTTTCAAGCAACTTGTGAACCAGCCTCGCACCAAAGAGGGGGTCTACTGGCACAAGGCCATCTATGCCAATCAGGTGTGGCTC
>OGIX01000296.1_pt1 | contig 43630 bp, 35 predicted proteins | sample 1571901 | NCBI WGS metagenome assembly OGIX01 (sample SAMEA2582102, study PRJEB24529) | metagenome | biome: Human gut stool | place: China | collected 2011
ACCATTTATGATATCCTTGGCCATTTGTATATCATTTAAATAAATAGGTGCTAAAGGATGTCCATTAACTCTGCTTTCTAATTCGGTTAATTTTTCAATAGTATTAAACTCTTCTGAAACAGTATCCATTAAACCATTTGTAAATAAACTTTTCATTTTATTAGAAACTGAATCTTCTTTATACAATCTTATATCTGAAATTGATGCCCAATTTTCACGAGCCTTATCAAATACGAATTTTACCCTTTTAGCTTTAGTAGCTTCAAACTGTATTTCTAACATATCGTTAGTTACTGTATAACTTCCTTCTGTTAGCTTTTGAAAATTATCCCCTGAAGCAACTGGTGATACATATATACTAAATTGCTCTGCAAATCCCTTTGCACCAACTCTAGCTTTATATGTCAAACGATTTATAATCTCAACTTCCTCTAAAGTTAATACAACTTCATTTTTAAAAGAATCACTATTCGGCTTTCCTGTTTCCCAATGAGTATTTGTATCTTCATCTATTGCATACTTTATTGCAGAACTAGCATATTGTCCGCCATTATTACTTATACTTAGATTTTTAACTCTATATACATCATCGTATTCATTTATGTATTCTGTATAAAATGGTTGAAATTTTGATACATTGGCAGTTCCGCTCTGAATTTGTCCAAAATCCACTAACTCTTTTGCTATATTTAACTTTTCAATATATTCATCTTCAAATGGATGCCCAATTGACTCCTCTATTAAATTATTAATAGCTTCAGCTGTTCCAAACTCTGGATTAACTTCATTCATCTTTTCATCTACAAATAATATATCCATCTTCTGATCTAAATCATCTGGCTTATATAATCCAATTTCAGAAGCTAGAGCCCAATTTTCATATCCTTTTTTAAATACAAATTTAACTCTTCTAACTTCAGTTTCCTTAAACTTTATTTGCAGTGTGTCTTTTGTTGTTATACTCGCTGAACCTGCTGATATTTTTTCAAAAGTATCTCCCTCTGAAGTTCTAGATCCATATACTTCAAATTCTTGAGCAAATCCTCTTGAAACTAAACTTGTATACATTATTCTATCTATTGTAGTTAGTTCATCTAAAGTTATTACTATTTCATTTGTATGTTCAGATGTATTTTGCTTTCCTGAATGCCAATTAGTATTTACATCTCCATCCATAGCCCTTGATATAACATTAGAAGCGTAGTGTCCACCATTAGTTGTTATACTTGTAATCTTATTTAATGGTACTTTAAATAATTCATTATAATTAACTAATCTCTCATCGTTAAATTTCTTGAAATTAGATACTTTAGCCTCTGTAAACTCCAATTTAGTTCCATCCAAAAGTATCCTAGCATTATTTATATCTTCTACTATTTCATTATATAGAGGATGTGAGCTTGCTTCACTATTAAAGGCTTCTAACTTCTCTAATGTATCAAACTCAGAACTAACTTCATTCTTTAACTCATTAGTAAATATCTTGTTCATTTTATCTATTACTATATCTTCTTCGTAAAACCAAAATTCTGATGCACTAGCCCAATCCTGATTTGCTTTCTTAAATACAAACTTAATTTTTTTAGCTGTAATAGTATTAAACTTAAACTGAAGCATATCTCCTGTTACAGAATGGTTCCCAATAGCCATAAGCCTAAAGTCTTCATCTGCTCCTGATAAAGAAGCATATATTTCAAACTCAGTTGGAAATCCTTTTCCCTTAGCTCCATCTTGCCTAGTAGCATAAGCTATTCTATCAATAGATTGTACTTCCTCAAACTCTACCACAACTTCATTTTTAAAAGTTGAAGTGTTTTGTTTTCCAGTCTCCCAATGAGTAGCTAAGTTTCCATCTATAGCTTTATCTATTGAACTAGATGAATATTGCCCCCCATTATTTGAAATAGACTTAATTTGATTTCTTGCAATTTTGTACTGTTCATTATACCCTTCAAAATCGCTATAATTTGTTAAATTAAATTTAGTGACTGTGACTTGATCTACCACCTCTGATTGTAAAGCATTACTTCCATCAGTGTTAAATTCCTCCTTTTCCCTATTAACACTGCTTCTTAATATTTCATCAGCATAAGAATTTATTGCTGGTGAAATATTAGTTACTATCAACGATACCGCTAATATTGCTGATAATTTTTTCTTCATGATATGTCCCCCTTTAAAATTAATAATTTTGTAAGTATAAAATGGCTATTAAGTTTTATACTTGCACAACTAAGGGTTATCACCAAGCCTAAGAACAAAAAAAAACTACCCTATAAAGGGTAGTTGCCATCTATTTTGGACATCACAAGAAATCTACAACTCAGAAATAAATATTTCATTAGCCATAAAATAACTCATAATAAACAAAGAATATTCATTCTTCGGCAACTGGCTGGCATAGTTTTTTAACCTTAGCCCCTTTAGCTTTGCGTCTCTAGATTTCCCTAGATTTGCCATTATTCTTTTTACAAATATATTTTATACTAATTTCTGAGTTTTTTAAACAGTTTTATATAATATATTGTAATTTTTTTCTCTTAATCCCCTTTTTCTTATAAAAAATTGTTTTAATAAGGGAAGAATGGATATGGATATGGGTATGGGTATACTGGATAAATAAATGGATATCTTAATAATTCGAGTCTGTTTATTCCACGCATCGGAAACTTTCTTCGTCTAAACCGTCTATATCTATTCGAACGATTGTGTCCCATAGGTTGCTGACGAGTATTTGTATCTTCATTATCATCAATTACTACATCTTCTCCAACTAGCACTATAATGTCATCATCATCTACCCCTTCAATGATCCCATCACACGTACTTCCATCATTCATTATTAAAACCGCATGATAAGTTAAATATGTCTTACATTCCTCTTTTATTGAATGTAAATCTCTATAAGAACCAACTACCTCTAAAGACATATATTTGGCACCTCCTTTTTAATTAATATGATATTCCTATATGACTCTAGTTGTTCTATATTAGTGAAGTTAAACTTAAAAATAAATTTAAATTTGTTTTTATATCCATATAAAAAAAGAAGAAATTGCTTTAAAACAATTTCTTCTCATAATTCAACTTCTAATTTTTATCAGCCGGATATACAAGTCCTATTTGTCTTCTTGCCTCATCCATTATCTCCATAACATTTTTAGAAAACTCTAAAGAATTAATCTTAGATTCTTTTTCTTCATTTTGTATTATATTAATAAATTCTTCGATTTCATAGCACATATTATGTTGTTCTTGATATCTAGATAAATCCTCAACTCTCCCGTCTCTATATATAATTTTTACAGACCCCATTGTATTTACTCTATCTATTACCATAGTTCCCTCTTCCCCCTGAATCTCTGTAGGAAGGTGTGAGTTAGATATTTTAGAGTATATTACGTTAGCTTCCATATCATCATACTTAAATATTATTGTACCCTCTCCATCAGCTCCTGATTCAAGCATATAGCTACTAGCTTTTACTTCATTTGGTTTTCCAAAAAGAGCTACCATCGGAGCTATAGTATATACACCAATATCCATTAGTGATCCATTTGATAATTCAGGATTAAAAGCATTTAATACTATTCCCTCTTTATACTTATCATATCTTGAAGAATATTGACAAAAGCTTGCAAAGTATCTTCTTACTTTACCAAGCTTATTTATATTTTCCATAGCAGCTTTAAAATTTGGCATAAGTGTAGTTTTCATAGCTTCCATTAATACTACATTATTTTTCTTGGCCGCTTCTATCATTTCATTAACTTCTTTTGCATTGGAAGCAAAAGCTTTTTCTCCTAATACATGTTTCCCATTATTCATAAATAGTATTGCTTGCTCTGCATGTAACCTATTCGGTGATGCTATATATACTGCGTCTATAAGGTCACTTTTAGCCATTTCTTCTAGGCTAGTAAATGTATTTTCTACTCCATATTTATTAGCGAATTCCTTTGCTTTCTCTTCAGTTCTAGAGTAAACTGCTGTAAGTTTAAAATCCTTAACTAAGTTTGCCCCCTCTAAAAACCATGTTGTTATATTGTTTGTCCCTATAATTCCAAATCTAATCATTTCTCAAGCCACCTCTTTTATTATTTTATAAACATAATATTTTAATTAGTTAAATAAATTCTTTCACTCTTAGACTTTCATAGTTTCAGTTTACTTCCTAAAATCATTAACATAATAATTAATAATATCTTTTTACCTAATTTATTCATAAATGAATCATAAAGAGAAATATACTTAAATATATTGATTTACTTCCCTGTAGAATACATTAACAATTTTACTATTAAGTTTAAGTCTACCTAAATAAAATATTTATACTATTAATTTTACATTTATATTAGGTATATACTCAATAGTTAAGGGGAATATAATAAATAATTTATTTAGATTTTAACTCTAAAATTATACAAACATATATTTTCGTAATGAACCGAACTAATCATATTCATTCGTAGGAGTAAATTCAAATTACTAAATCATAGATTTAGAATCTCACTTGAAGAAGGTAAATTTTTTACATTTTATAGCTTATAGTATTTTTATAATTACTATATTCTTTCTTTTTGCCCTTAATATATCTAAAACTAGTAACTTAACTTCTAATAATTATTATTTAGAAGATGATAGTTTTGATGTAGGTAGCTTTAATAAAAACACTATTTCTCTTGAGTTAAAAGCAACTGAATTTATTAATGATTTATTTTCTGACAGAAATGACGCTTTTTTAACCGGCTATATAAAAGATTTATCCAGGTTTTATAACCTAACTCACACAAATAGCACTTATTCATTTAATAATGAACTTAAACGTATAGCTTATTTAAGGGATTGGGCAATTGAAAGAGGAGTAATTTTCACCTCTATAACATCTAATGTTAAAATAAAAAACTTAAAAGATAATGGTGATACAATTACTTTTAAAGCTGATGAGAACTGTGAATTTAATTATATTTACTATGATGATAATACAGAAAACACATTTAATGTAAACTTAATTCACATACTTTCTCTTAATAAATTAGATAATAGTTTCGAAATTGAAAAAGATTATTATTTAGACTTCTTAAATAATACCTCCAACAATTATACTTATAATTTAAATGGAGGTCATTTAGAATTTTCTAAATCCTTTAATAAAAACTTTACTTTAGTAAATGAATTTAATATTGGAGATATACTTTCCTATAAAAAATTTAACTTTGTAGATCATAAAGGTGTAGTTTGTGGATATGATTCTAAAAATTATCCGCTAATAAACTCTACTACAATTAACTCAAATAACATTCCTTTTGACTTAGGTTGGAAGGAAAAAAATATCTATAAAGAATAATAAATACCCAAGATAGATTACTATAATAATCCATCTTGGGTATTAACTTAATTATTAATTAAGTTCTTATATTCTTCTATTACTTCATTAAAAATTTCTTTAGCATAGCTACATTTAACTTTATCAGAATCTTTATAATAATTTATGTCATATAATGCTTTCCAAAGCACCCATCCTCTAGCTCTATTCCAAGTTTCCTTATCTAACTCAAGTATATTTTTAAATACTTCTCTTTCTTCACCTTTGAAGAATGTCCAGTACATAGCTAAATCACATGCGGGATCACCTACGCCCAATATTCCAAAATCAATTATGGCTTCTAACTTACCATTTAATATAAGAATATTAGTAGGTGCCATATCTCCATGAACCCAAACGTTATTTTTCTTCCATTTAGAATTAAGAGCTAATTCCCAAATCTCATTTAATAAATCTTTTTCTATATTAAGATAATCTTCTAATTCATTTACCAGCCATATATATTCATCATTATAAACTAATATATCTCCACCACGATAAAAGTTATGTTTACCTGCTATAGGTCCATCACTACAATCTATAGCTTGCAATGAAACTAAAAACTCAGCTAAATCCTTTGCAAACTCATTCATATTAGATATATTTTCTCTTTTTGCTATATCTCCATCTATCCATGAACATATTGACCATACATATGGAAATTCCTCACACTTATTGCCCTTAGCTATTATCTCAGGTATTTTAACTTTTAATTCCTCTTTCAATTTAGGTATCCATTTTTGTTCCTTCTCAGCTTGAAGAGCATAATCCTTCCCACTAGGTAATCTAATTGACATATCCTCTCCTAAATGAAAAGTTCTATTATCATGTCCCATATTACTTACTGCTTTAATTTCTAAATCATCCCACTTAGGAAATTGCTTCTTTATTAGCATTTTTACTAAATCTATATTAATTATCTCCATATATCCTCCATAAGTAAAAGTATATATTTAAAGAGATTGTATAATTATTATATAAATAATTAAATACAATCTCTTTACCTATTTCTATATTATCGTTAACTTATTGAATTTACTATTAATTTACTTATTACTAATTAATTTATCTTTGTTATTTTATTCTAGCAACACCACTATTAATTGCAGCTTGTTTTACTGCTTCTGCAACAGCTTCTGCTACATTTTTATTTAGTGCCTTTGGTATTATATAATCCTCATTTAATTCTTCATCAGAAACTTGATCAGCTATAGCATGTGCAGCTGCTAACTTCATCTCTTCATTTATATCACTTGCTCTTACATCAAGAGCTCCTCTAAATATACCTGGAAATGCAAGTACATTATTTACTTGGTTAGGGAAATCTGATCTTCCAGTTCCTATTATTCTAGCTCCGCCTTTTTTAGCATCTTCTGGGAATATTTCTGGAACTGGATTTGCCATAGCAAAAATTATGGCATCTCTATTCATTGTACTTACCATTTCAGTTGAAAGAAGGTTTGGTGCAGATACACCTACGAATACGTCTGCTCCCTTAATTGAATCAGCTAACTCACCGCTTTCATTGTTAGGGTTAGTTATCTTAGAAATCTCAACTAAAGATGGATCAGTGTACTCTTTATTTCTATCTATAATTCCTTCTTTGTTAAACATTACTATGTTCTTTACTCCAAAGCTTAGTAAAAGCTTAGCTATAGCAACTCCTGCTGCTCCCGCACCACTCATTACTACCTTTAAGTCTGAAGGCTCTTTCTTAATTATCTTTAAAGCATTCATTATTCCTGCTAAAACTACTATCGCAGTTCCATGTTGGTCATCATGGAATACTGGAATATCTAATTTTTCTTTAAGTCTTCTCTCTATTTCAAAACATCTTGGAGCAGATATATCCTCTAAGTTTATTCCACCTAAAGAACCAGCTATCCTAGATACTGTCTCTACTATTTCATCTGTATCTTTAGTATTTAAAACTATTGGGAATGCGTCTACATCAGCGAATTCTTTGAATAGTATACTTTTGCCTTCCATTACTGGTAAAGAAGCTAATGCCCCGATATCTCCAAGACCTAAAACTGCTGTACCATCTGAAATTACAGCAACTGTATTACATTTTCTTGTATAGATATAAGCATTAGTTGGGTCTTTTGCTATTTCTCTACAAGGTTCTGCAACACCTGGAGTATAAGCTAAGCTTAAATCTTTTTCACTTTCTACCTTAGCTCTTGAAATTACTTCAAATTTACCTTTTAATTCTTTGTGAAATTGTAATGATTCCTCATATATACTCATATTAAAGCACCTCTATTTCTTTAATTAAACTACTTTGCTACCATGAATCTCAACTGTATTTGTATACTCTAATAGATAATCTCTATTTTCCTTAGTAACACTCTTACCAGGCATTATCGAAATTTTTCCATTTGCATACTCTGAAAATGCTTTTAATTCATCTTTACCTTCTATAGCGTTAGCTTTTCCACCCTTTGTAAGAATTCTGTTTATTCCTAATTCAGCTAACTTATCAATAGCCTTATATTTATCTTCTATTTCATCGAAAGCCATATGGAATGTAACACTTAATCCTTCACACTCTTGTAATAAAGCTTCTATAGTTTCTATATCTATCTCTTTTCCTTTTAAAGCTCCTATTACAACTCCATGAGCACCTAACTTTTTACAAACCTTAATATCTTCCTTCATAATTTCAACTTCATCAGAAGAGTATTCAAAGTTTCCACCTCTAGGTCTTATTATAACCATAACTGGTATATTAGTTTTTTCAACTGCAAGCTTTATAGTACCATAACTTGGTGTGGTACCATCTTGCATTAAGTTATCACATAACTCAATTCTATTAGCACCACGTTTTTCAGCTTCTATAGCTTCAATGTAATTACCAACACAAGCTTCATAAATAGCCATAATCCTCTCCTCCATTGCATATTGCTATTATAATTATAGAAACTCCCAAGGGAGTTTCTAAATCAATTCTTAACTCTTAATTGTTAACTCTTAACTTAGTCAAAAGTTACTGGTGAGTTTATTCTCTTAATATAAGCATCTAACCATTCTTGGCTAGCTGGTTCATAAGTAGTAACTCCATTTTCTTGTTTGTCACATACATAAACTTGTGGTTCTTCTCCATCTCTTACTACTGAGAATGAGAAACCAGCTATATTTGTAGCTGCACCGAATTCACCTTTGTTATTCATACAAACTACTGATAAATCTCCTGATTTACCTCTTCTCCTTGTTAGTTCATCATGTAATTTTGAAACAGCTGTATCTGCTGCTTGTTGTGGAGTCATTCCTTCTTTCATTAATCTTACTATTTCATAAGATATACAACCTTTCATTAAGTCTTCTCCAAGACCTGTTGCAGAAGCTCCTCCTACCTCACTATCACAGTAGAATCCTGATCCTGAAACTGGTGAATCACCAACTCTTCCTCTTCTCTTCATGAATAATCCACTTGTGGAAGTAGCTGCCACCATAGAACCTTCTGTATCTAATGATATCATTCCTACTGTATCATGTCCATCATATGGGCTTAATCCTTTTTCTATCGTTTCTTTTCTTCTCTTTTCGTAGAATTGTTTAGCTCTATCCGTTAGCATATTAACTCTTTCAAAGCCGTTTTTATGAGCGTATTCTTCAGCTCCAGTTCCAACTAAGAAACAGTTAAATCTTTCTTCGCTTAATTTTCTAGCTATGCTTATTGGGTTTTTAAAATCTCTAATTCCTCCAACAGCTCCTATAGATAAAGTATTACCATCCATGTATGCTGCATCTAATTCAACTTCACAGTTTTCGTTTGGTAATCCACCATATCCAACTGATTTATATAATGGATAATCTTCTACCATCTTTATAGCTTTTTCAATAGCATCTCCTGCTGTAGCTCCGTTATTTAAATCTTTTGCAGCCTCTGTTATTCCCTCTACTGCCATTCTCCATGTTGCAATCATTCCATATTTCATAATGTCATCCTCCCAAACGTACAATTTATACAATATATTAAAGCAATTTTTGTGCCAACATAATTACCCATTGATTTCTCTTATAAGAGTGTTGTAAAATAATACATATTCAAGTGTTTATTAAGAAAATCGACACACTTTTTTAAAATAACACACAAATTAACACTATAGGTAAGATCCTTTGTATACAATTACATCTAAGGGGTGAGCTTTATGAAGAGAATTGATCTAATCCTAAACTCTATAGAACGTCTTGATAAAGGACAAGGTGTTACTACTATAGAAATAAGTAAAACATTAAATTTAGAACGTTCTAATGTTAGTAAAGATTTAAATAAACTAGTTTCACTAGGTAAACTTTACAAAAATTCATCAAGACCAGTAAAATATTTTTTAAATTCGCCTACTGTTATAAACTTTTCTGCAAGGTCTTCAATAGATAATCTTGCTTACTTATATCCATCGCTAGCACCAGCAATTAAACTTGCTAAAACCTCAATCATTTATCCTCCAAATGGGATGAATTCACTTATAATAGGTGATACCGGTGTTGGTAAGTCAATGCTTGCAAAACTTATGTATGAATATGCACAATCACTTTCACCATCTGAAGATATGCCTTTCGTACATTTTAACTGTTCAGATTACTCCAATAACCCACAATTATTAAGTGCCCATCTCTTTGGTGTAAAGAAAGGTACTTTCACTGGAGCTACTGAAGATAGACCAGGTCTGATTGAGCAAGCTGATGGCGGTTTCTTATTCTTAGATGAAATACATAACCTTCCTAATGAAGGTCAAGAAATGCTATTTGTATATATGGATACAGGATATTTTAAGAGATTTGGTGAAGTTTCTAAACAATTAAAATCAACTACAAGAATTATTTGTGCAACTAATAAAGATATAAATTCATCTTTATTGGATACTTTCACAAGAAGAATCCCTATTAAAATAAACCTTCCTGGCCTTAATGAAAGGCTTCTTGAAGAAAGATTAACACTAATTGAATACTTCTTAAAAGAAGAAAGCTTAAAATTAGATAAGCCAATATTAGTATCATACAATGCAATGTTATGTTTATTATCATATCATTGTCAATATAATATTGGTCAGTTAAAAAATGATATTACTTTAGTTGTTGCAAATGCTTTTTCTGATTACTTTATAAATAATAAAAAACAACTTAAAATTAATAGTCCTGATTTACCAGAGCTTATTAAGAGTATGTCTAACTCTCCTTTAATAAAAGAAAAAGAATTATTAAACTCTTTGAACTTTGATCATGGCTATATCACATATGATGCTAGCACTGAAATAACAAGTCACTCATATGTAAAACAACGTCATGTTATATTAGGTGGTTTTACAAACTTAATTAAAAACATTGATAATATAGTAATTAATAAAGATACACCTAGAGAAACTATAAATAACCTTTTCCAAGGATATTTAAAAACTATTAAGGATAATGAAGCTAATTATAGATTTTCATTAGATGATTATGCATTTAATGAATTTGTAGAAGAAACTTCTGCAAGTAATAACTCTATAAAAATAGCCTTTGAAAGTGGTACCATTAGAAATTTCTTTAGAGTACATATTGATTTGATCTATGATAGAATAAACTTAATAAACTTTAATCCTCTACCAGTACTTAATAGATTAAAATCATACTTTAATGAAGAGTACGACTTAGCATTTGATATTACATCTGTTATAGAAAAAACATATAATATCAATATTTCTTCAGTTGAAGTACTATTCTTAGTACTATTCTGTATATATATAAATCAGTAATTTTGTTAGGTGAAAAGTCAGCTACGTTGAAGGGAAAAGACACCTTTTGGTATAGTGAAAGGTTTGCTGCCGCAAATGAGAAAATTGGCTTCGCCAAGATAATGTTCACTTCATGAATAGAAATATCTACTTTCTCCAATAGAAATTTTCGCTTTATGAAGATGCTATAAAAAATTTCTAATTATAAATTTTCAATTTTCAATTAATAAAAGGCTGTGCTTACGCAACAGCCTTTTATCATGTTTATGTTTAAGTTTTAGTAAGTTAGCATTTTTTCAACGTTTAATAAATTAACTATTTCTGAAGTAGAAAGTCCTGATTCTTCTTCAGCTATTTCTTTTACTTGCTTTCCTGTATAAAGGGCTTTTTTAGCTATAGCAGCAGCTTTTTCATAACCTAATACTGGAGCTAAAGCAGTAACTATTCCTATACTTCCTTCAACTAATTCTTTACATCTCTTAACATTTGGTTCAATTCCTAAAACACAATTGTTTATAAATGTATCAACTCCATTAGATAAGATATTAATTGATTGATATAAGTTATATATTAATACTGGATAGAATGCATTTAATTCTAATTGACCTGATTGAACAGCCATAGATATAGTTAAATCGTTCCCCATTATTTGGAACGCTATTTGTTTCATTACTTCTGGCATTACAGGATTTACTTTACCTGGCATTATTGAAGAACCATTTTGCTTTGATGGTAATTTTATCTCTCCAAATCCTGTTCTTGGTCCTGAAGACATAAGTATTAAATCTCCAGCAATTTTACTTATATTAACTGCACAAGTCTTTAACTGAGAAGAAACTTCTGAATATTTATCTAAATTTTGAGTTCCATCAATTAAATCTTCTACTTGATAAACATCTAATCCTGATACAGTGCTTAATTCATTAACAACAGTATCCATATATTTTCTACTTGCTGTAATTCCAGTTCCTACTGCTGTACCACCTAAGTTAACACCTAGTAATTCATCTTTAACAGCATCTATTCTCTTAACATCTCTTCCTATAGCTCTTGAGAATGCTTTAAATTCAGCTCCTAAGCTTATTGGAACTGCATCTTGCATTTCAGTTCTTCCCATTTTAACTATATTTGCAAATTCCTTCGATTTTTCATCAAAAGCTGCTTCTAATCTCTTAAGTTGTTCAACACATGTAACTAAATATTTATAAGCTGTTACACTTCCTGCTGTTGGTATAACATCATTTGTAGATTGCCCCATATTTACATGATCATTTGGGTGTATTGGATAATATTCACCTTTTGCATGTCCTAATATTTCATTTGCTCTATTTGCAATTAACTCATTCATATTCATATTTAAAGAGGTACCTGCTCCCCCTTGAATAGGATCTATAATAAATTGATCTATAAGTTGTCCAGCAATTACTTCATCACAAGCTTTTACAATAGCATTAGCTAATTCTTCTTTTAACTCACCAGCTTTCATATTTGCAATAGCACACGCCTTTTTAACAATAGCTAAATCCTTTACAAACCTTTCATCAACATTTAACCCTGTAATTCTGAAATTTTCATAACCTCTTAAACTTTGTACTCCATAATAAGCGTCTTTCGCTATTTCCTTAGTTCCAATAGAATCTCTCTCTACTCTAAAATCCATTGTTATTTCCTCCTAAAGTAATATTAAAAATAAATATCTATACTATTTACTTTAGCAAAAGCTGTGCCATCTTAATTTTCCTACAGTTTTTCTTAGTATTTTTTAATAAATAACTCTTTTCACTCAACATAAAAAGAAAAAACTACACACTAAAAAATACTGTGTAGTTTTTAATAAGTTTTTTGTATAATATAATACACTCAAAATTTATTAACTTGAGATAAAATACACTATTTACGTACTATCTATTCTTTACCATAAAAATATTCGCTACATGAATAAAAATATCTTAATTAGATTATTCTCTTTGATCTACTTAAGATATAAATATTTTTATAGTTCTATCTTTACATTTTCTAAACTGTGTTTTTCTTCTTAAAAATGCATAACTTCCTTATTTGGCTCAGCCTATTATCATTTTCCAAAATTATGTAGTATAATTATATATAAATATATTCGTAGTTAAAAACACTCGTATTAGAGTACGAGCGAAGCTCACAATATGAATATTTGATTTCATCAAAGAAAAATGTGTATTTCAAATAGAAAAAATAATAAAAGAAATATGTTTAATATTGAGGTGTTTATGCAAGAAAATTCTATTGGCCGAGGAGTTATAATTCTAGCCATATCAAGTATTATATTAAAACTATTGTCAGCTTTATATATGCCAGTTTTGTCTCATATTTTAACTGATGACGGAATAGCAATATATACTGTTGGGTATGATGTTTTTATATTTATATTCGCTCTAACTAGTCTAGGGATTCAGCCTGCAATAACAAAGTTAGTATCAGAAGAAAGAACTATAGGCTTGGATAAAGATGTGTTCAATGTTCTTTTTATCTCAAAAAAATTTTTGTTAATTTATGGAGGTATAGCAAGTGTAGTATTTGCTATATTAGCAAAACCACTTTCGATATTATTTAATAGTAACGATTCAATTAAAGTATTTGTTTTCTTATCTCCGGCGATTCTTTTAGCATCAATATTAGCTGCATATAGAGGTTTTTTTCAGGGATATAACGATATGATTACACTTAGTATATCCAATATTATTGAACAGTTATTTAATGTTATATTTAGTTTGTTCTTTGCTTTTCAACTAGTAAACATATCTATTTCATGGGGAAGTACAGGAGGAACGATTGGTACGACTTTAGGTGCTATTGGAGCTATAACATATATTAAATATATATTAAATAAAAAATATCAATCTAAATTAATTTCTATAAATACTTCGGAAGATAAATATAAAAGAAAGTCACATAATAATAAAATTTTAAAAAGATTATTTATAAGTGCAGTACCATTTATATTAATAGCAGCTATACAAAATATATCTGCTATTATTGATGTATTTACTGTAAGAACTTTTATTGAAACTGATATAAATATAAGAACAGCAACATTAAAATACTATACAACTATAATAAATGTACCACTTGTTATAATTACTTCTTTAGGTATAGGAATTTTTCCAAAAATAATTAAAGGTTATCTTGAAAAAAATAAAAAAGAATTAGTAATTCAAACATCTTACTGCTACAAATTAACGTATATTATTACAATTCCTTCAGTATGTGGATTAATGATTTTGGGTAAGGATATATTTAAACTAGTTTTTAATAGAGATTTTGGGTATGAAATATTATTATTTGGTGCAGTTGCATTAATTTTTATGGCACTGTCTACAATCCAAAATATAGTTCTTCAAGGAATGAACAAATTTAAATTCATTATAAAGCTAGGATTTATATAACTTATTATAAAAACATTAATTAATATAATTTTTATCAGAATCAATAATATAAATGTCATTGGAGCTGTTATTGGAAGCATAGTATCATTGGCTATTATTACAGCATGTAATCATATTAGTCTACAAGAATATTTTGATATTAAAATACCAATTATTAATCAAAGTAAAATTCCATTAATTGCATCAATAATAATGAGTATTGTTTTATTAATATTGAGATATATAGTAATAGCTGGATTCATTTCTGATAATTATACAAGAATAAATATATGCATAGTGACGTTTGGGTTAATCGTTATAGGAGGTATCATATATTTTCTATCTCTCTTATTATTAGGAGGCATTAGTAAATATGAGCTAGACACAATCTCTCCAGTTATATATAGACGACTTCCTTTAAAATTACAAAATATAATAGTTAAAACAATATAATAAACCTATATTTATACAAAATTTAATTTGCAACTTTAAATTTTGATTAAAAGTTATATTATTAAGTTTATTAAATTTATAAAATATAAGCAGGAAATTTTATGTATTTTGCACCAATGCTATATGAGGATATTTAACTATTGCTTTAATGCTAACTTTTACAGGCTTATGGATATATATTTTAATACTTTAAATAAAGATTTTAAAAGTATATATCAAGAAAAAGCCTAATATAAATCTTAAACTTGGGGGGGAATTATGGGGAAAAAGAATAAGAATTATATACTTGTGTTAATTCTGTTAATTGGGATTTTAATAATAACTACAATATTTTCAAAATATTTTAATAGTGCAACAAGGAAAGAAATTAAACTAAGTTCAACTAACATTGAAACATTAAATTTAAAAGAAGAATTTCAAAATATAAAAAATGAACTCAATATAAAGAACGAAGTTAAGTTAGATAGTATAAATATAGAATATACTAATGATGAAGAAATAACTCTGATGAGTACATTTTTTATCGATGAAAAAGATGTTGATATAAAATATTTTTATAGTCTTTATTATAATAAAGAAAAGTTTAAAGATAATCTTATAATAGAAAAAATTAAAAATAAAAATTTTTATAATGATAATAAATTGTTAGAGATTAGTAGTTTTAACTTATGTGAAGAGTTTTTGAATAAGTTTAACTTAGTAAAAAATGAAAAACCACTAAACATATATGAGGAGTATTCTTTATATGCTAGTGGTAATATGGTTAGATATAAGTTAAGAAGTGGAAAAGCTATTGTTATGGGTAAAAATAATAACGTTAGAGAATTAACTGATGAAAAAGAAGCTGTAGATGGAGATTTTATAAATATTACAGGAACAAAACGAGATGGAAAGTCTGTAAATACTGCTGCACCTATAGAGAAAACTTATGGAAGTGTTGATATAATAATTCAATAAATAAAAAGAGCCTAAAAATAATGAATTAAAAGAATTATCTCTTAAATTACTTTTAGTATTAACCAATCTTAAATTATTACGAATAAAACTGCGCAGGACTACATTCTACGCAGTTTATTCTATACTATCTTTTTAATTTCAAGTATTCTTCTCTTCCTATCTTATAAAGATTGTTTCCTTCAGAATCTATAATAACTATAAGTGGTAAATCTTTTACTCTTATCTTTCTTATTGCTTCTGCACCTAAATCTTCGTAAGCTACAATTTCACATTCTTCTACTCTTTGCGCCATTAAAGCTGCAGCTCCACCTATTGCTCCAAAGGATACAGCTTTATTGTCTACTATTGATTTTACTTCGTCATTTCTCTTACCTTTGCCTATCATTCCTTTTAAGCCTAAGTTAAGTAATTGTGGTGTATAGTCATCCATTCTATAACTAGTTGTAGGCCCGGCTGATCCTATAACTTGTCCTGGCTTTTCTGGTGATGGCCCAACATAGTATATAGTTTGATCTTCTATCTCAATAGGAAGTTCTTTTCCTGCATCTAATAATTCAATTAATCTTTTATGTGCTGCATCTCTTGCTGAATATATTACTCCAGATAATAATATAGAGTCTCCAGCTTTAAGATCCTTGATTTTATCATAAGTTAATGGAGTTTCTAATCTTATTTCCATATTTAAACCTCTCTTTCCTTATGTCTAGTTGCATGACAATTTATATTAACTGCTACAGGTAGTCCTGCTATATGAGTTGGATATACTTCAATATTGATTCCTAACGCTGTTGTTCTTCCCCCAAAACCTTGTGGTCCAATTCCTAACTTATTTATTTCACTTATTAATTCTTCTTCTAAATCTTTATAAAATTCTATTTCACTACTTTGATCAATTGGTCTAAGTAAAGCTTTCTTTGCTAAATATGCTGCTTTATCAAAAGTTCCTCCTATCCCTACTCCAACTACCATTGGTGGACATGGATTAGGGCCTGCATTCTCAACTGTTTCTAATATAAATCTTTTAACCCCTTCTACTCCATCTGAAGGCTTAAGCATAGCAATTCTACTCATATTTTCTGAACCAAATCCCTTTGGTGCAACAGTTATTTTTACTTTATCACCTTTAACTATGTCATAGTATATTATCGCAGGTGTATTATCTTTTGTATTAACTCTATTTAGAGGGTCTTTTACAACTGATTTTCTTAAAAATCCTTCCTCATATCCTCTTCTAACCCCTTCATTAATAGCATCTTCTAAGCTACCACCTGTGATATGAACATCTTGTCCTAATTCCACAAAAACACAAGCCATTCCTGTATCTTGACATATAGGCATACTATTATCCCTTGCTATATCAGCATTTAAATATATCTTTTTTAATACATCATTTGCTAAAGGATACTCTTCCTTTTCAATACTATCTTTTAATCCATTTCTTATATCGTCACCTAAATAGTAGTTTGACTCAATGCATAATTCTTTTACTGTATCAACTATCTTCTCAACACTAACTTCTCTCATTTTCCCCTCCAAAAACTTTTTAAAATATATTGTTTATGAGGAGGTATAAATTATACCTCCTCACATATGTTCGTACTTGTAAGTTCAATTAACTAAATCAGAGATTTAGAATTTCACTCACTTTCTATTATTTAATCTTATCTCTTCAAGTAGTTCTCTGTCTACTCTCTTACAGAATTCAGCTATTATTTTAACAGTTTCTACATAATCTCTACGATGTATAACCAATCTATGTGAATGCATATATCTTGTAGGAATTGATAATGTCATAGCTATTATTCCATCAAAACTCTTATGTATGTTAGCAGTATCAGTCCCACCAGCTACCATAAAATCGTAATTTAGCTCTAACCCAACTTCGCTTGCTATAGCTTCTAGCTTGTTTAATAATCCTCTATTAGCTAAAGATAATGAGTCTAATACACTTAGAATTATTCCTCCTCCAAGCTTTGCTCCACCTTTATCCATAGGTGTATCTTTTGCAGTAGTAACATCTAAAGCAAATGCTATATCTGGTTTAATATTAGCTGTAGCCGTCCTAGCACCTCTTATTCCAACTTCTTCTTGAACTGTCCCTACTGAATATACATTAGCATCATGCTCTAATCCATCTAGTTCTCTTAAAACATCAATAGCAACAGCTGCACCTATTCTATCATCCCAAGCCTTACCAAGTAGATAATTAGGATTATTCATAACTTCAAATTTAGTATCTGGAGTTATCATATCACCAATTTGAATTCCTAAAGCCTCTGCTTCTTCCCTATTATCTACACCTAAATCTAAGTGTAAATCTTTAGGTAAAATAACTTTTTCCTTCTCTTTTGCAGGCATTCCGTGAGGAGCTCTAGAACCTACAACTCCAACTATCTTCTTACCTTCAGCTGTAGTTATTATAAGTCTTTGTGATGGCAGTACATGTCCCCACCATCCTCCTACTGGTAAAAGCTTCACATAACCATCTTTATCTATATCTCTAACAATAAACCCAACTTCGTCTAAGTGACCAGCTATCATTATTTTAGGGCCATCTTCTTTACCTTTTTTAAGTCCTATTATTGAACCAAGATTATCATATGATATTTCATCTGCATACTTATCTAAGTATTTTTTCATAACTCTGCTAACTTCTTTTTCGCATCCAGAAATACCATCAGCTTCACTTAGTTCTCTTAACATCTCTAAGTCTACATCATATATCGAATTTTCTTTTGATAAACTCATATTAAACTTCCTCCATGAAGATTCACAAAACTAAAAATTATCTATTTTCAGTTTTAAACATCTCTATCATCTCTGTATTTAACGACTTAATAACTTTAGTAACAGCTTCTCTTGCACCTAAATAGTCATTTACATCAATTATCGAACTATTATTTTCAACATTTCTTGCACAGATACAAGCATTTAGTGTTGGACATCCTCTTAATAGTTTATGTATCCAACCTCCATCACCATCAGACATTGAATAATAGAATTGATGTGAAATACCATTATTTTTGCATGTAGTCATTAAATGATTTAATAAAGCTCTGTTTGGCATCATTGACTTATCATAGAAGTTAATAAGAACTCCTTCCCCCAGCTTACCAACAGCATCAGAATCTCCACTTATATCATCTGCAGTTAAACAATCTAAAACTATAGCTAAGTCAGGAGAAATTAAATTTGTAGCAGTTTGTGAACCTCTAAGTCCTACTTCATGTTGTACTGTACATCCAACGTATAAATCAACATCAAGTTCTACATCTTTTAACGCTTCTAATATTTCTATGCCTAAAACGCATCCATAACGGCTATTCCATGCTTTAGACATAATTCTTTTTCCTGTTGCAAGTACTTCAAAGCTTCCATCAATAACAATAGAGTCACCAAGCTTAATTCCTAATGATGAAAAATCTTCTCTTGATGATGCACCGATATCTATTAATATCTTATCAGCATCTAATACTTTGTCCTTATCATTATTTGATTTTGCTACTATTGTACCTTTATACTCTTCTCCATCATTAGTCATAACTCTAACTCTTTGCCCTAGTAACCCTTGCTTACAAGCTGGACCTAAAGATAATACCTTTATTAATCCATTCTTAGTAAAGTCTTTTACTATAAATCCTACTTCATCCATATGTGATGAAATCATAACTTTAGGTGCATTTTGCTTCTTAGATTTTTTAACTCCATATACTGAACCTAAGTTATCATACACTATTTCATCAGTGTATTCCCTATAATAATTTTGTAGTATTTTTGATATTTTTATTTCATTTCCAGATACAGCTATAACCTGAGTTAACTCTCTCATTAACTCTAAAGTTTTATTTGTAATCATTATTTATCCCCCTATTGTGTCAATTATTTGGCTAATCTATAAAGTGCTTGTGCATAAATTTTTGCATTTAAAATAATATCGCTTATATCCATATACTCATTTGGATTATGAGCTATTCCCTTTTGTCCTGGGAATGATGGTCCAAATGGAACTATATTAGGCATAGCTTTCGCATAAGTTCCTCCAGTTGTAGTTACAGGAGTTCCATCTAATCCTGTTACATCTTCATATGCATCTTGAAGAGATTTTACCATGAAGCAATCTTTGTCAAACTTCACTGGATTATAATTGTGTAAAAGTTCAATCTCTACATTTTCTGTAGCTTTTGATCTTATTTGTTCCATTATTTCATCTATCGTTGCTACTGCTGGATAGCTTAACGCCAAGTTAAACCCTAAGCTATTTTCATCATTATCTAATGAGTATCCTCTCATAACCATAGTTCCAAACTCTTTATCATCATAATTGATACCAAGTCTTTCCCCATTATCTTTACTACTTAAAATATATTTATTTACAAAGTCAAAGAATTCTCTTGTAACTTCAACTCTATTTTCATTATCTATATCAACTTTAACTCTTATTTTCGCTCTTCCTCTTTCACCATATACAACAGGATACTTACAATCTGGAGTAAATCCCATCACTGGTGGTTTTTCCTTACTTAAATAATAATCTAAATCTGTGAATCCACTTTCTTCATCAGTCCCAAAAACTATTCTTACTGGCTTAGTTAATTTTAAACCACTTTCTTTTATTGCATATAAACCATATAAAGCTGACATTATAGGTCCTTTATTATCTAAAACACCTCTGCTAAATATCTTCCCATCTTCTATATGTCCACTGAATGGTGGATTAATCCAACCTTCTCCTACTGGAACTACATCTAAATGTCCGAAAACACCTACATAATCTTCCCCTTCACCAAACTCTGCGTATCCCATATATCCATCTATATTTTTAGTCTTAAATCCAAGTTCTTCTGATATTTCAAGTGCTTTAAGAAGAGCATTATTTACCTCTTCACCAAATGGAGCTCCATCAATAGCTTCACTTTCAACACTTGGTATTTTTACTACATCTATAATATGATTAATCATTTTATCTTTATTTTCATCGATCTTAATACTTAATATATCTTCCATACGCTCTCCACTCCATATATTTTTTAACCATATATAATATGGTAGCCTAAGACTTTCTTAGGCTACCACTCTTATTAATAACATATAGTCTCTACTAAATCCTCTATGTTTTCTTTATTAACTTTTTTATGAGCTAATTGACAAATATGTCTTAAAGAATCATTTAATCCAATTCCACCTTTTTTAGGCATCTTTACTATATTAACTGAATCTTTAAACTCTGCAATTGTCTCATCATTTTCTTGTGACATAGCTGCTACTGCAGGAATATCTGTATTTGCTTCAATAGCTTTAGCTAATTTAGCACTCATAGCTGCATATCCTTTATAGTTAAATGCTGGTCCACATATAACTACATCAGGGTTTATCTTTTTAGTCATTCCTACAACTTTTCTAGTAACTTCTTCTTCATTTTCTGCGAAGAATGCATCACCGCAGTATATAGTAGCTACAATTTTTCCATCTTCAGCTTTTAATGCAGGTTCTAACATACTTGCAGAACCTATAGGCATCATTTTTCCTCCTAAAGCTTGGTGAGCATTTTCTTTTCCACCCATTCCTGCTTGGATTTGATCAAATATCATTAAAACCTTCATTTTTATTGCCTCCTATAGATCATCAAATGCTAATTCATCAAATGAAATATCCTCATCTTCATTGTTCTTAGCGTTTTCTTCATCTCTTAAATATTGTTTATCTAGTATCTTAATGAATGGGAAGTATATTACACATCCTAATACTAATAATACAACCTGCCATAAACTAGACACTATGCTTCCTGTTGATAAATATCCTGAGAATATTATTGGAGTTGTCCATGGTAAAGAAATTCCTGTTGTATAAGGAATTATTCCAATTTGAGTAATTATAGTTGAAAGAACTAAGTTAATTAATGGTACTCCAATGAATGGAATTATTAATATTGGATTTAATACTATTGGTAAACCGAATATTATTGGTTCGTTAATACCGAAGATACCAGGTACTATTGATAATTTACCTAATTGAGTTATTCTCTTAGACTTACAGAATAATAACATAACAATTACTAGTGAAAGTGTACTTCCTCCACCACCGAATGTTGTAAAGAAGTCTGTGAATGGTCCAGTAAATATATTTGGTAATGGTAATCCAGCTTGTAAAGCTTCTAAGTTCTCAATTGTTAATACTTTTAATATTGGTGAGAATACTGTATTTGCAACAGCTGGCCCATTAATTCCAAAGAACCAGAATCCTGAACAAGCTAATGAATAAACAATTTGTGCTCCTAAAGTATTTCCAAATCCTTTTAATGGAGTTTGTAATACTTGATAAATAAAGTTATGAGCAGTTTCATATGGAGTAAATTCAAATGCTATTCTTACAAAAAAGAATAAAGTCATAACAAATGCACTTGGTATTAAAGCAGCAAACGAATCACATACAGCTGGTGGAACACCATCTGGCATCTTTATTGTCCAACCTTTTCTATAAACCCAGTTAAATACCCAAACTGAAGTTAAAGCAATAACTAAAGATAAGAATAGACCGTTAGATCCTATATATTCGAAAGCTAACCCACTTACATTAGCAGGTCCATCAACACCAACGTATGGTATTTTTGTAGGCATAACTATAAAGAATGATACTAGTGCAACTGCTGCACCTTGAATCTTATCACCTTTAAGCTCCCTAGCATAAGCATACCCTGTACCCATACAGCTAAATAATGCTGTAATACTAAATATAGCTGTAGAAACATTAGTGAACCAACTTTCCCAACCTTCACCTAAAAATTTTGCAACCATTTCGCTCCATCCTGGTATTGGGAAGTTAGCGATTAATAAGAATATTGAACCAACTATAATAAGTGGAGTTGTAACTAAGAAACCATCACGGATAGCAACTAAGATTTTATTTTTACCTAGTTTATCAGCTATTGGCATAAGAATTTTTTCTAATCCTGAAAACATAATATTGTCCCCCTTTTATCCTTTTGTTTTTTTATTATGCATTTTCTTTCATATGTTTTTTATAACCCATTATTGCAGTCTTAAGAACCTTTTCTCCGTTCATTACACCGTAATCTTGAGAATCAATAACAAATATTGGCTTGTTTAAATCGGCAAATCTCTTTTTAGTATCTTCATATAGATACTTAACTTGTGGTCCAAGTAAAATACAATCTGGGTTATGCTTTTCAATTATCTCTCCCATAGTCCCTATTGGGAAAGCCTTGACCTCAACTGGAATTTTGTTTGCATCTGCAACCTTTTGCATTTTGCTTGCTAATAAACTTGTAGACATTCCTGCACTACAGAATAAATAAAACTTTTTCATCTCATTTCTCCTCCTCTAGTTTTTTAAGAATTTATATAAAATAAGTTCTAACGTAATTTGTAATTAAGCATTAACTACTTTTGTTCCACCAATAATATCGTGGATCATTTTGCTTTCTTTATTAAACATCATTATTACAATTGATATAAATGGTATTACTATAGCAACTATGGCTAATATTCTATAAATACTATCCATTCCTGCAATTAAAAGCATTTCTCTTAAGTATTTACTACTACTAACTAGTCCAGCTTCAATAAGCATTACTCCTACAACTTCTCTCTTTATAAGATTCTTAGCTGTAACTTCGCTTCCATCATTCTGAACTATCTTAACGCCTAAGATGCTTTTAGCTAATGTTTGTCCTTTATTAAATTTTAATGGAACTACAACATAGTAAAGTGTTATAATCACTATTCCTACTAATCCAGCAATTATTCCTAAGTTTCCACTAAACTGAGTTAATGATGCTGGCACCTCTGTACTACCACTTTGAACACTATACATATATAGAAGTGGAATACCTGCAAGTAATGTCGATATATACCAATCTGCAAAAAAAGCAATAGCTCTTTTGACTTTACTTACCTTTTTTATTTGAGTATATGCCATTAATTTATCTTTTAATGTCATCTTCTTATTTTTAGCCATATCCTACTCCTCATATTAATTATTTTTCCTTGCAAATATATAAAGCAATTACCATGCCAAAATTGAAACTCCTTATAAATCAATAACACTTTTAATACATCTTTAGCAACTGTATCCATATAGACACACTAATTAAATGTTTACATAACTTTTCATGCACTAGTGTGTTACTTTTCTTCAAAAATTTACACATTGTTTTTCGTCAAAATGATACATTATTCGCACAAATAAAAAAACAGACCAAATTTAATTGATCTGTTTAATAAATTAATATCTATTTCTATTTTTCATTTCTCTTTCAATATCTCTTTTATGAGCTTTTTCAAGCATAGAATCTCTCTTATCGTAATTTTTCTTACCTCTACATATTCCAAGAGCAACTTTTACTCTACCATTTTTTAAATATAAAGATAAAGGCACTAATGTATATCCATCTCTAGATACTAACCCAGCTAATCTCCCTATTTGCTCTTTATGAAGTAGTAGTTTTCTCTCTCTTAAAGGATCTACATTAAATATGTTCCCTTGTTCATAAGGACTTATATGCATATTTAAAATAAATATTTCTCCATTTTTTACATCAGCATAACAATCCTTTAAATTGCATTTACCGCCTCTAATAGATTTAACTTCAGTTCCTACTAATTCAATTCCCGCCTCCATTGTCTCCTCAACAAAATAATCATGACGAGCTTTTCTATTTTCAGCTAAAGAATTACTATTCTTAATTCTTGCCATTAATTTCACCCACTCTTTTATATACGTTTTTCTTAATTATATCACATAATATAGTTAAGAGTTAAGAGAGAAAAGTTAAGAGCTAATCTTTAAACTACTCTGTAGTTTAAAGATTTATATTTATTATTGTAAAGTGAGCCTAAACTGACTTTATTCATCAACTCTTAACTCTTCATCTTTGACTTTTAACTAAATTTACTCTTCTTCTGCTTCTACAGTTTCTTTAACTCCAAATTCTTTTTTAACTTCGGCTATTATTGAAGCTGTTTCATCACTTGGAATTATTTCTTTTCTGTCATTTTCACTTTCAACTATATCAAAGAATATTTCTCTATTATCAATATCTACTCTACTACAAACAACCTTTACTGAATCTCCAAGTCTATAAATGTTTTTAGTCCTTTGACCTAATAACATTAAATGTTGTTCATCATAAACATAGTAATCATCATCTAAATCCGTTATATGAACAAGTCCCTCTACTGTATTAGGAAGTTCTACAAATATACCAAAAGAAGTGACAGAAGATATAATTCCTTCAAATTCCTCTCCTATTCTATCCATCATATATTCAGCTTTCTTTAAATCATCAACTTCTCTTTCTGCTTCTTCAGCTATTCTTTCTGTATCAGAAGATATCTTAGCTGCTATTTCTACTATAGTAGTAAGCTTTTGAGTCCTATTTTCATCTATCTTACCATTTAAGTGCTCTTTTATAATTCTGTGAATTTGTAAGTCAGGATATCTACGTATTGGTGATGTAAAGTGACAATAATATCTAGCTGCTAATCCAAAGTGTGAAGTGCATTCTGGAGTATATTTAGCTTTCATCATACTTCTTAATAAAAGCGTACTAACTACTACCTCTTCTTTCTTACCTTTTACTTTTTCTAATACCTCTTGTAACATTCTTGGATGTATATCTTGAGTAAACTTCATAGTATATCCAAGGTTATATACAAACTCTCTAAATCTTTCTAGCTTTTCTTCATCTGGATTTTCATGGACTCTATAAACAAACGGTAAGTTATTCCAGAACATAGCTTCAGCAATAGTCTCATTGCACACAAGCATAAATTCTTCTATTATTCTGTTTGCGATCTCTCTTTCATAAGGCTTAATATCTATTGGTTTACCATTTTCATTTAAAATTATCTTAGATTCTTCGAAATTGAAGTCTATTGCTCCTCTTCTCATTCTCTTTTCTCTTAAGATTAGGCAAAGCTCTTCCATTGTCTTAAAGTCATCTACTAAATAATCATATTTCTTTATAAGTTCTTCGTCTTTATCCTTTAATATCTTTGTAACATCTGTATAAGTCATTCTTTCAGAAGTTCTTATGACAGTTTCTGCTATTTCATGACTTAAAACCTTACCTTTATCATCAAGTACCATAAAACAACTTAAAGCAAGTCTATCTACTTTAGGGTTTAATGAACATATTCCATTAGAAAGTTTCTTTGGTAACATCGGAATAACTCTATCAATTAAGTATACAGAAGTTCCTCTCTTTAAAGCTTCTTTATCTAGAGGATTCTTTTCTCTTACATAGTGAGTTACGTCAGCTATATGAACTCCTAACTTATATCTTCCATTATCCATCCTTTCTATAGATACAGCATCATCTAAATCTTTAGCATCTTCTCCATCTATAGTTACCATTCTTAAATTTCTTATATCTTTTCTTCTTCTAATCTCTTTTTCATCTATCTCTTCAGATATTCCCTCAGCATAACTTAATACCTTTGCTGGGAATTCTTCTGGAAATCCAAACTTCTTGATTATAGTTAATATATCTAGTCCTCTATCACCTTTTTTACCTAATACCTCTTTAATCTCACCTTCTGGACTTCTTCTTCCATCTGGCCACTTAGTTACTTTAACTATAACTACATCTCCATGATTAGCTCCATTTTTATCTTTTTTAGATACAAAAATATCTTGATTCAATCTCGTATCTTCAGGAACTACAAATCCGAAGTTTCTACTATCTTCATAAACTCCAATTATAGTAGTATTAGCTCTTTCAACAACCTCTACTACTTCTCCTTCTTTCTTTTTACCATTTCTATCTTCTCTAGTTATTTGAACTATAACTCTATCATTATTCATAGCACCATTCATTGAAGAACTTGGTATAAATACATCTGATTCTCCCTCAGTTTCTGCTATTAAAAATCCAAATCCTTTTTTATGAGTTTCAATCCTACCTTGAACTAATCCTATTCTTTCCGGTACCGCGAATCTCTCTTTTTTAGTTCTTACTATTAAACCCTCTAACTCCATAACTTTTAAAGCTTTTTTAAATTCTTTATATTCATCAGGATTTATATCAAAAACTGAAACTAGTTCCTCAATATCCATAGGTCTATATGCTTCTTCTCTCATAAAACTTAATAATGTTTCTTTAATTCCCATATATAAATTTTCCTCCATATTTCTTCATTATAATTATTCCCATAATTTTCATTCCTCAGTCATTTATTATAGTACCACAGTAGTATATTTTTATTCAAACTAACCGTTGTAAATTCTACCCTTTATGATTTATCACAAAAATAAAATAGACCACCAAGTTATTGGCGGTCTATCATATATTAAAGTAAATTTAAAGCTATTGTATTTACAGCAAATAAAAGCATTGAGATCATGGTTATCTTTGCTAACATCGCTTCCTTAGTCTTTGCTTTATTCTTAGCAAAGAAAGTTTCGCTTTTACTACCTTGTATAAGTCCACTTAAAGCATCAGCTTTACTTTTTTGCATTAATATTGATACTACAACTATTAATCCTAAAACCGCTTCTAAAACAAATAAAAAACTCTTCACGGTTACACCTCCCAATTATCACTTTTATTTGTATTCATATGAATTAATGATAACATAATAATAATTAAAACACAAGTTATTTTACAAAAACATCCATAATCTAGAATCAAAATTTCATATTTGTTATTGAGATTTTACTTAAAATTAAATTTTATAATTTTCTTACTTAAAGTCATACATAGTGCATTCCTACAATGGTATATAACTTGTAAATTTTTTCACATAAGAGCCTTTTTATTTTTACTTAATATTACTTGTGTACACATCACTACTATTCCACTTATAAGAACAAAAAGATAAAAACTAATCCCTCTACTTAATAGCATTGCAGAACTTAACACTGATGCTGGATATATTGTTTTAAATATTCTTAAAAAGCTACTTTCACTAGCACCTACGGCACCTGGTAAAGGTATTCCAGAAACTGCAACATATAAAACCGCTTGTAAAGACATTATTTCCACAAATGAAGCCTTTGAAAATCCTAAAGCTCTATATACCCAAAATGTTATACTGTATAAAGCACATACTTGAATAAATGTAGTAAATATTACTTTTATCATTATTTCTTTATGCTGTCTAATGAATACAGCACCTCTCTGATACTCTTCTACTTGCTCATAAAATTTTTCCTTTAAGCTATCTATTTTTATAAATCTTATTTTTTTGACAATCCAAAATATAAAATTTGCAATCTTCTCAGTAAATTTCTTAGAAAAAATAACACATAAAATGAATAATAAAATTAAGAAGTTAAATATTATTCCTCCTATTATTAATGTTATTATTAATGGATTAAATGTCTTAACTAATTCAAAGTTAAATATAAATGAAAAAATTGCTAATAATATTGTTACAAATTGAAAGCTAGCAAATTCTATAAATATTGCAAGCGATCCATGGGATACCTCTATATTATCCTTACTCATATAATAAATTTGCATTGGTTGTCCTCCAGAAGCTGATGGTGTAATTGAACTGAAGAAGAAACCTATAAATGGATACTTCAATATTGAAAGAAAGCTTTTTTTATAAGAAAAAAACTTTAATATAGTTCTAAAATTTATAGTTTCACAAATTACATAAATAAATGTACATATTATTCCTATTAACACATATATTTTATCTGAATTTTTAAACTCTACTATAATATCATTTAAATTATTATCCTTAAAAAGAATAAAAAATGTTATTCCAATAAGTACTATAAAAAATATGCTATTTTTAATAAAACTCTTTGGCGTTAACTCATTATTCATATAGCTCCTCAACTTTCACAAATTTATATCCTTCCCTTAACCATATAGGAAGTGTTTTCTCCAATGCTTGTATAGTTCTTAAAGGCGCTTCATTTTCACCTCTTCCATCATGTAAGCATATTATACTTTTGTTTCTAGATTCTTTTAATAATCTATTTGCTATTTCATCACTGGTAATATCACCTTTCCAATCACCTATAATTACATCCCATAAAACTAATTTTAAATTATATTTTTTCAAATTACTTAAAGTTCTTAAATTAATATGTCCCCAGGGTGGTCTAAAAAATTTCACTCTCATATTAAGGTTCTTCATAATATCTAAAGAGCCTTTAAAATCCTTATCTGTATATATCGGAGATGTTATAAGTCCATTTTTATGTTCTAATGAATGTAGTCCTATAGTATGCCCTTCCTCTTTCATTCTTTTTATTATATTAGGATTATTTTCTGCAAAAGTAGCTACTGTAAAAAAAGTAGCTTTAATATTATATCTTTCAAGTAAATTTAGTAATTGTTCAGTATACTTCTCATCTGGTCCATCATCAAAAGTTAAACACATATATTTATCTTTAATCTTGTCCTTATTAAAAGTTTTGAATTTACTTTTAAAATAATATGTAGGAATTATACTATAAGATAAAATTAGTACTACTAAACAAATAAATATCCCCATCCCTTGTTACGCTCCTTTTCTATAATTGCCTATAATTGAATTAATGCTGTCTATATCAAAAGACTTTTTTATACTCTTCATATTTATTCTCATATTTACAATTTCCTTATTATCATTTAATAATGAGATAATATCTTCTACTACCTCTTCTTCCTTATTCCAAACAACTCTTCCTATACGCTCGTCCTCAATATACTCTGCATTTCTAACTTCTTGTACTAAGAATGGCTTCACGACATACATAGGAACTTCACTATAAATAGCTTCATATAAAGTTACTCCTCCAGCCTTTGATACTATTAGATCCGACTTTTTCATATATTCATCTACATTATTAACATAACCTACTACCTTTAAGTTCTTATAATTTTTCTTTATAAAATCATACATTTTTTTATTATTTCCTGTAATTATAGTTGTTTTTATATTTTCTTCGTTATTTAATCTCTCAAAAAACTCATTATCAAATTCTATAAGTCCAAGTCCACCACCCATTATTAATAAATTCTTCTTTAAAGAGTTATTATGAATATCCTCATTAACCTTAAATTTACCCTTTACAGGTATTCCACTTACTTTAATTTTTCCCTTATCAATTCCCTTTTTAATTAATTCTTCTTTCACCTTAATTGATCCTACAAAATAATAATTTGTATTTTGGGAAATCCATTCATCATGCCATGAAATATCTGTTATATAAGTTATCAATGGTATATTAATCTTCTTTACTATCTTATATATAGATATATATTGTGAGCTTATTGGTAACGTTGAAATTATAATATCTGGGGAATATTCATCAATTAATTTATCTATTTTACTTATAAACTTTCCTTTTAGTGGTACAATACATTTCTGTCCCATAACCTTATTGAAAAAGTTGTATATATTCCCAAACTTACTAACTAGTACCTCAAAACTTCCATAAACATATTGACTTGTTTCTGGCACTAAATATTCAACTATATCAACAATGTCTATTTTCATGTCGTAATAACAACTTTCTATTTCTTCTTTAATAGCATTTGCAGCAGAATAATGTCCCATTCCGAACCTACCAGTTAAAATCAATATGTTCATATAATCACCCTTTTCAAATTTAATCTTCTATTAAATTATACAAACTTAATCTTAAGATTTAATTAATATTACCCTTAAGATTTAATTAGTTTTTTATTATAAACTTCTATATTATTAATACTAGTATTTCACTATATAGCTTTTTAAAATCAGTTAATTTTTATCAAAAAAAGATACCCCGATAAAAGAGCATCTTAATATATATATAACCTTACAATGAAAAAGGAGCTACTTTTGTAGCTCCTGATATATTATTCTTTAATATTGAAGAAAGCTTTTCTTCCACGATATTCAGCAACATCGTCAAGTTCTTCAGATATTCTTATTAATTGATTGTATTTAGCAACTCTTTCAGATCTTGCAGGTGCTCCAGTCTTTATTTGACCAGCATTAACAGCTACAACTAAATCAGCAATAGTTGTATCTTCTGTTTCACCACTTCTATGAGAAATAACTGCAGTGTATCCTGCTCTATTGGCCATTTCTATAGCATTTAAAGTTTCTGTTAAAGTACCAATTTGATTTAATTTTATAAGAATAGAGTTTGCAACGCCTCTTTGAATTCCTTCTTCTAATCTTTCAGTATTAGTAACAAATAGGTCATCACCAACTAGTTGAACTTTCTTTCCAAGTCTTTCAGTTAATAGCTTCCAGCCTTCCCAGTCTTCTTCTGCCATACCATCTTCTATTGATATAATTGGATACTTATTAACCCAATCTTCTAAGAAGTCTACCATTTCAGCAGCACTTAAAGTCTTTCCTTCATGTTCTAAAACATATTTACCATCTTTATAGTACTCAGAAGATGCTGCATCTATAGCAATAAACATTTCTTTTCCTGGTTCATATCCAGCTTTTTTAATAGCTTCTAAAATAACTTCAATAGCTTCTGCATTTGATTTTAAGTTAGGTGCAAATCCACCTTCGTCTCCAACACCAGTTGCATATCCCTTATCATTTAAAGTTTTCTTTAATGCATGATAAACTTCTGCACATGCTTGAACTGCTGTATCAAAGCAATCAAAACCTACTGGCATAACCATAAATTCTTGTAAATCAACAGAGTTATCTGCATGGGAACCGCCATTTATTATGTTCATCATTGGAACTGGTAATACCTTTGCATTTACTCCACCAACGTATTGATATAAAGGTAATCCTAAATAATTTGCAGCAGCTTGAGCAACAGCAAGAGATACGCCTAATATTGCATTAGCTCCTAACTTACCTTTATTGTTAGTTCCATCTAATTCTATTAACATTTTGTCTATATAAGTTTGATCAAATACATTACATCCTATTAATTCTTCAGCTATTGTATCATTAACATTTTCAACAGCTTTAAGTACACCCTTGCCCATGAATTTTGATTTGTCACCATCTCTTAATTCAACAGCTTCATATATACCTGTTGATGCTCCTGATGGCACAGCAGCTCTTCCTACAGTTCCATCTTCTAGATATACCTCAACTTCTACAGTTGGGAAACATCTTGAATCAAGTATTTGTCTAGCTACTACATCTACTATTTCCACAAAATTTTTCATTATATATCTCCTCCTTAATTTATAAATGAAACACCTTCTCCTTAACGTCGAATGTGTAAGTTCAGCTAACCAAATTAAAATTTGGAGCTTTACTTATGAAACACCTTCTCCTTCATGTCGAATGTGTACACTGCTAGTTTAACTTCAAGTTACCAAATCAAAGATCTGGACTTTCATTCAACTTCCAATAAATCTCTCTTGTTTATTTTATCCACAGCGTTAGATAATATTCATAAAAATAAAGCCAACACCTCTGTTAGCTTTATTTTTATAAGACATAATTTTACATCTCTAATTAATTGTTCATTCTACATTTTAATTATAATTAGTTAAATTATTTCCCGGGAATTTTCTTTATAATAATATTGATTTATCTTTTTTTCCCACTCAAGAGCTGTTTTTTCATCAAAACTCTCTACGTAAAATAAAAATTGATTAAGAACATTTATCCCTTTTAAGCCTTTCATTAAATGTCTTGGATAAGATACCTTCCTTTTATAGCATTGTTTGGGATCTATAACCATTACTCTTTCATTCTCTTCAACATAAACATCACGACATCTTATATCTAATTTAGTAAATCTAAGCTCTTCAAACTCTTTAAGTAATTTATACAAATTGTATGATAGTTTTTCCGTTAATCCATATTGTTCAATATAATGGTCCAACCTTGTCCCACCAACCTTTTCTCTTAAGATATAATAATCTCCTCGTTTATATATTTTAGGAAAGTATTTTGATTTTCTTACTCTTTCTAAAATATCGGCTTCTTCCTTACAAATCTTTTTCTCTAAAAATATTTTTAAGGCCTTATTTCCTGGTACTTCATATACAATCCCATTATGACCTTCACCTAAAAATTCTGCTTCTCTAAAAAGGTTTTCCACTTCTTTATCAAAATCTGCTGAATATGCATATGTTCTAGCCATCACACCCTACCTTATTAAGTATTTGTACTATTATATTATTAAGATTAATATAATATTCAATTAGTGCCATTTATGTATGATTCTTCGCCTGAAATTCCATTATATACAATTTATTCAATAATTATGTTAATATATATTAATAAAAGGGGGTTTTATAATGAATTCATTTCATATTAAAGACGATTTCTATATTAATGATAAAAAAATCAAGATAATCTCTGGAGCAATACATTATTTTAGGGTTGTACCTGAATATTGGAAGGACAGACTAGAAAAGCTTAAATTAATGGGTTGTAATTGTGTTGAAACTTATATTCCTTGGAATGTTCATGAACCTGAAAAGGGTAAATTTAATTTTAAAGGAATAAATAACTTTAGTAAATTTGTGAAGATAGCTCAATCTCTAGGCTTATATGTTATTCTTAGACCTTCTCCATATATTTGTGCTGAGTGGGATTTTGGAGGACTTCCTTACTGGTTATTAAAGGATGATTCAATGATCATTAGAAGTACTTATAATAAATTTTTAGAATCGGTTGATGATTATTACTCTGAATTATTCAAATACATAGTTCCCTTACAAATAACTAATGGTGGTCCTGTTATAATGATGCAACTTGAAAATGAATATGGTTCTTTTGGAAATGATAAAAAATATCTGAAAGCTATAAAAGATTTAATGATTAAGCATGGTTCAACTGTTCCTTTATTTACTTCAGACGGTGGCTGGCAAGAAGCTTTAGATGCTGGAGTATTATTGAACGAAAACATTCTCCCTACAGCTAACTTTGGTTCAAAAGTTGTAGAGCAAACTAGTAATCTAAAAAAATTTATGGATGATAATAGTATTGATGGTCCACTTATGTGTATGGAATTTTGGATTGGTTGGTTTAGTGCTTGGGGAAAAGAAATTAAAACAAGAGACTCAAAGGAAGTTAGTAAGGAATTTAAAGATATACTTGATTTAGGTCATGTTAATATTTATATGTTCCATGGTGGTACTAACTTTGGTTTCTATAATGGTGCTAATTTTTATGATTCTATGGTTCCTCAAATCACTTCCTATGATTATGACGCTTTACTAACTGAATGGGGTATACCTACAAAAAAATATTATGGCTTTAAAAATGTTATTTCTAACTTTAAATCTATACCAAACTTCGAACTATCTACTAAAATTGATTTTATTCACTATGGAGATATAAAACTCACTAATAAAGTTTCCTTATTCAACACTTTAGAATCACTTTGTAATCCTATTTACAACGATATACCTCTTAATATGGAAAAGCTTAATCAAGGATATGGCTATATCTTATATACTTCTAACATTGGAAAGAAAAGATATATTTCTAGATCAAAGTTAGTTGATTGTGATGATAGAGCCTCTATTTACTTGAATCATAAACATATTGCTACTCAAGATGCTAGCAATATGGGTGAAAATATCCAATTAGTATTAAATAATGATGATAAAAATGAAATAGCAATTCTTGTTGAGAATCTTGGAAGAGTAAATTACGGAGATAAACTTAGATCACCTCTTCAAAAGAAAGGATTAAAAGGTGGTTTCATGGTAGATCTTCACTTCCACAATGGTTGGAACCACTATTGTTTAGATTTGAAAAATATTGATAAAGTAGATTTTTCTCTTCCTTATGAGGAAAACACTCCAGCTTTTTATGAGTATACATTTAATATAGATAATAAAGGTGATACATTCTTACATTTAAAAGACTTTGGTAAAGGCTGTGCTTTTATCAATGGTTTCAATTTAGGTAGATTTTTTGATATCGGTCCAACTAATTATCTATATATTCCATCTCCATTATTACAAAAAGGAAAAAATAAAATAGTTATATTTGAAACAGAAGGTAAGTATTCTGATGTTATCACATTAAGTGATAAACCATTGTTTAAATAATATTTTGTCTTAATTGAAGATTATTTAATTTAAGAGTCATATTATTTTTATATAACTCTTATTAAAAGTTTAGGCTCTGTTAGAAAAAATCTAACAGAGCCTAATTTTTAAATTAAAGCTTGCTTTTGTAGGAAATTATATAATGCTCCTAACTTATTTGCATTATTTCCATATTCACATATTTTAACTAATGGTCTAACAGTAGCATCATTATTATTATTCATTACTTCATCTAGCTTTTTGTTAACCTCTTCTAAAAAGCCTTTCCTTTCGCAAATAGCCCCACCTAATATTATTACTTCTGGATCATAAGTATATTGAATATTATATATTCCAAGAGCCATATATCTGAAGAATTTATTTACCTCTTCTACTGCTATTTCATCACCATTATCATATAACTCAAACGCCTTAATTCCATTAAATTCATCCATACTTATTCCTTTTCTATCAGCTATAGCTTTTGCTACTGCAAAAGTTGATCCTGCCCTACTCCAAGATAAATATTTTTTATTAACTACATCAATATCTACAAAGCAATATCCAAATTCACCACCGTGCTTATGTATCCCGGTATGAATCTTCTTATCTTTAATTAAAGCTCCACCAATACCAGTTCCGCAAACTACAAAAGCGGAATCATTTGCATCCATAGCAGCTCCTCTCCAGCATTCACCTAAAGCTGCGCAGTTCGCATCATTTTCAATTTCAATTGGTAAGTTAGTCATTTCGTTCAAAATAACCTTAAAGTTTGGTCCATGAATATATGGTAATGCACTCGATCCTCCTATAGTTCCAACTACAGAATCTACAGCTCCTGGTGCACTTATAGCTACACCTTTTAATTGATGCTTGTCCTTTAATTCATTAACTTTATCTGCAATAGATTTAAAAAATTCATCTATTGTCTTTGTAACTGATATTTTTCCATTGTCTAAAAACTCTCCATTTAAATTTATTATTGACCACTTTACAGCTGATCCCCCTATATCGAAAGAAATATAATTATTCATACTGAAACTCCCTTCTATTTTTATTTAAAATACTACCTTTATTAAAACTTTAGTATATATGCTAAAAAAATACAATATCATGCTAGACAATTCTTTATTTTTGTATATATTTTCTTAAGTATAGTATATATTTTTATGATATAAAATCTAATCTAACACTTCTTTAGCCTTTAGTTCACTCCATCTACTATTTAAATTATTACTCAAACCTTCCACACGGCACTTACAACATACTCTTGCACACTCAAAATTTTCTATTAGTAAAAAAGCTATCGCACTAATGCGATAGCTTTTTTTATCTCAATAATTACTTATTTACTATTAAGTTTTCTCCAGTCATTTCTGCTGGTGCTTCTAAGCCCATAACATTTAACATTGTTGGAGCTATATCAGCTAATTTACCAGTCTTTAAAGTCTTACCTTCTGTATGATTTGATACCCATACAAATGGAACTGGTTGAGTTGTATGAGCTGTAAATGGTTGCCCATTTGAGTAATCTATCATAGTTTCAGCATTACCGTGGTCAGCAGTTATAAATACTGTTCCATCTAATTCTAATACTTTGTTAACTACTTTTCCTAAACACTCATCAACAGTTTCTATAGCTTTAACAGCCGCATCCATAACACCAGTGTGTCCTACCATATCTGGGTTAGCATAGTTTAAGATAACCATATCGTATTTATCTTGATCTAATCTATTTATTAACTCTTCAGTTACTTCATAAGCACTCATTTCTGGTTTTAAGTCATAAGTTGCAACTTTTGGAGATGCAATAAGAGCTCTATCTTCACCTTCATTTTCTTTTTCAACTCCACCGTTGAAGAAGAATGTAACGTGAGCATATTTTTCTGTTTCAGCTATTCTTAATTGATTTAATCCCTTAGAAGCAACAAATTCACCTAGTGTATTAGTTATGCTTTGTGGCTTATAAGCAACTTCAACCCCTTCTAATGTCTTATCATATTGAGTCATAGTAACGAATACTAAATCTAAGTTTTCTCTTTCAAATCCAGCAAATACTTTATCATTTATAGCTCTAGTTATTTCTCTAGCTCTATCAGGTCTGAAGTTGAAGAATATTACTGAATCATGGTTAGAAATTGTAGCTGTTGGAGCTCCATTCTTTTCGATAACACATGGTAATACGAACTCATCAGTCTTGTTATCGTGGTATGATTTTTCCATACATTCAACAGCTGAAGAAGCAGTTTCACCCTTACCTAATACCATTGCATTGTAAGCAAGCTCAACTCTTTCCCATCTGTTATCTCTATCCATAGCATAGTATCTTCCTGATACTGTAGCTATCTCACCAACTCCAATTTCTTTCATAGCTTCTTCAAGTTGAACTACGAACTCTTTTCCTGATGATGGTGGAACGTCTCTTCCATCCATAAATGCATGAACATATACTTTTTCAACATTCATATCTTTAGCTAACTTTAATAAACCTTTTAAGTGTTCTATGTGAGAGTGTACTCCCCCGTCTGATAATAATCCCATTAAGTGTAATGCTGAATTATTATTCTTAACATTTTCTATAGCCTTTAATAAAGCTTCATTCTTTGAGAATCCGCCTTCATTTGCTTCTTTAGTTATTCTTGTTAATTCTTGATATATAATTCTTCCAGCACCTATATTTAAGTGGCCAACTTCTGAGTTACCCATTTGTCCATCTGGTAATCCAACAAACATACCACTAGCTTGTATTTCAGTGTGTGGGTATTTTGCAAGTAAGCTATCATAATTTGGTTTCTTAGCTGTTGCTACAGCATTTCCATCTCCATTTGGAGCTATTCCAAATCCATCTAATATCATTAACATTACAGGTTTCTTCGCCATAATTCCCTCCAAGTTATATAAAATTTCATCTATATTTTAATCGTAAAAATCGAATTTGAAATAAAGAATTATTTTAACAAATTTCTTCGTTTTAAGATATAATTGGTACAATACTTATATCTTTAATCAAATTCTTTTTTATTATACTATAATTATATATCCTTCACAAGAAAATAGCCAACTCTGTAAACGTTTGTTGAAAATTTTTCCTTAATTATCTTTATTACATTTCATTTAATATTTGGACCTTTTTATTTACCTATCACATCTATGTTAAATCTTACTATCTCCCCTTTATACAACGTATATACGCGCTGTTCCTCCCCCTATGAGCTTATCTAAGTATACTTTTAACAAATACCAGCTTTTACTATAGTACTTTATTTGTATATTACTCTTTAAATTAACTCTCTTTATAATTTAACTTTCGATAAAATTCATTACTTACTCTCGAAAATATAATTTACAAAGAAAAAAGACATATCCCCATTTAGAGATATGTCTGTAAGTCTATTTTAGTAGTTAACTATTGCAGCGAAGTCTGTAGCAACTAAGCTAGCTCCACCAACTAAAGCACCATCTATGTCAGATTGAGCCATTTGAGCTTTTATAGTTCCTGGCTTAACTGATCCACCGTATTGAATTCTTACTTTATCAGCAACTTCTTTACCGAACATTTCAGCAACGATTCCTCTAATTGCCATTATTGTTTCGTTAGCTTGTTCATCAGTAGCAGTTTTACCAGTTCCTATAGCCCAGATTGGTTCGTAAGCTATAACAACTTTTTCTGCTAAATCAGCTGATAAACCTTCTAAATCAGCTTTTATTTGAGCTCCAACAACTTCGTTAGTTGTTCCATTTTCTCTTTGCTCTAAAGTTTCTCCACAGCAAAGAATTGGAGTTAAGTTGTGAGCGAAAGCAGCTTTAACTTTCTTGTTTAAAGCTTCATCTGTTTCATTGAACATTTCTCTTCTTTCACTGTGGCCTAAAACAACATAGTGAACACCCATAGCTTCTAACATTCTTGGAGCGATTTCACCTGTGAAAGCTCCTTTTTCTTCAAAGTGCATGTTTTGAGCAGCAACTTTGATGTTTGATCCTTCTACAGCCTTTAATACAGCATCTAAACAAACAAAAGTAGGACAAACAACTACATCACAAGTAGCATCCTTTACTAATGGTTTTAATTCATTTACTAATTTAACAGCCTCTTCTGGAGTATAGTGCATTTTCCAGTTTCCAGCAATAATAGCTTTTCTCATTATAATCACCTCATATAAAATTTTTTCAAAATTTTTAGTGACAAGTTAAGAGTGATAAGTGACAAGTTATAGTTGAAACTGCTCCGCAATTTCTATTATTTTGTTAAATTCAAAACATTTTGAATTTATTCTTTAACTTGCCACTTGTCATTTGTCACTTGTCACTCTTTATAAATTTGATAGTTATTAATTAAAATACTAATTATATCTACTAAATAAAATTACTTGTCGTTAAGTGCAGCGATTCCTGGTAATACTTTACCTTCTAAGAATTCTAATGAAGCTCCACCACCTGTAGAGATGTGAGTCATCTTGTCTCCGAATCCTAAGATGTTAACAGCAGCAGCTGAGTCTCCTCCACCGATAACTGTTGTAGCATCTGCATCAGCCATAGCTTTAGCAACTGCAATTGTTCCTTTGTTGAAGTTTTCGAATTCGAATACTCCCATTGGTCCGTTCCAGATAACAGTCTTAGCATCTCTTATAGCTTCAGCGTATATAGCTTCAGTCTTAGGTCCGATATCTAATCCCATAAATCCAGCTGGAATGTTTTGATCTTCAGTAACTGTAGCTTCAACATCTTTGAATCCATCAGCAATTCTGTGATCTACTGGTAATAAGAATTTAACTCCATTAGCTTCAGCTTTAGCTATCATTTCTTTAGCGTAGTCCATTCTATCGTCTTCACATAAAGAAGTTCCGATTTCGTATCCTTGAGCTTTTAAGAATGTGTAAGCCATTCCTCCACCAATGATTATTGTATCAACTTTTTCTAATAAGTTGTTTATAACAGCGATCTTATCAGAAACTTTTGATCCTCCTAATATAGCAACGAAAGGTCTAACAGGAGCATTTACAGCTTCTCCTAAGAACTTTAATTCTTTTTGGATTAAGTATCCACAAACAGCAGTGTCAACGAACTTTGTAACACCTTCAGTTGAAGAGTGAGCTCTATGAGCAGTTCCGAATGCATCATTAACGTAGATATCACATAATGAAGCTAATTCTTTAGATAATTCTTCTCCGTTTTTAGACTCCTCTTTTCTACATCTAGTGTTTTCTAATAATACAACGTCTCCGTCTTTCATATCAGCAACAGCTTTTCTAGCGTTTTCACCAACAACTTCTTCATCTCTAGCAAAAACTACTTCTTTACCTAACATTTCGCTTAGTCTTACAGCTACTGGTGCTAAAGTCTTAGAAGCATCTTTTCCTAAGTGTGAGCAAAGTATAACTTTAGCTCCGTTTTCAACTAAGTATTTAATTGTTGGCATAGCTCCAACTAATCTATTTTCGTCAGTTATTACTCCATCTTTTAGTGGAACGTTAAAGTCGCATCTAACTAAAACTCTTTTACCGTTTACTTGAACGTCTTCGATAGTCTTCTTATTAAAGTTCATTCTTTTCACCTCATAAATATTATTATAAATTTATTCCTAATTTTAAAATGAGCCCGGCCTTATAAGTATACCTTAGAGACCGGACCCTTTTTAGGATCTTATAAAAGTGCCTTTGTAGGCATCTAAATCCGTATTTAATTAACTATTAAATATTAAGCTAATTCAGAGAAGTATTTAATAGTTCTAACCATTTGGCTAGTGTATGAGTTTTCGTTGTCGTACCAAGAAACAACTTGAACTTGGTATAAACCATTTCCTAATTCAGAAACCATAGTTTGAGTTGCATCGAATAATGAACCGAACTTGATTCCGATGATGTCTGAAGAAACTAATTCTTCTTCAGTGTAACCGAATGATTCATTTGAAGCAGCTTTCATAGCAGCGTTGATTCCTTCAACAGTTACATTTTCACCCTTAACTACAGCAACTAAGATTGTAGATGATCCTGTTGGAACTGGAACTCTTTGTGCAGAACCGATTAATTTTCCGTTTAATTCTGGAATAACTAATCCAATAGCTTTAGCAGCTCCTGTAGAGTTTGGAACTATGTTAACAGCACCAGCTCTAGCTCTTCTTAAATCACCTTTTCTTTGAGGTCCGTCTAAGATCATTTGATCTCCAGTGTAAGCATGAATAGTTGACATTATACCAGATTGAATTGGTGCATAGTCATTTAATGCTTTAGCCATTGGAGCTAAACAGTTTGTTGTACAAGATGCAGCAGAGATTATTGTATCTTCAGCAGTTAATACATCTTGGTTTACGTTGAATACAACTGTTGGAAGGTCGTTTCCAGCTGGAGCTGATATAACAACTTTCTTAGCACCTGCATTGATGTGAGCTTGAGATTTAGCTTTTGATACGTAGAATCCAGTACACTCAAGTACTACGTCTACTCCAATTTCTCCCCATGGAAGTTTGTTAGCATCAGCTTCAGCGTATATTTTGATTTCTTTTCCATCAACAGTGATTGAATCTTCACCAGCTACAACTGTATCACCTAAAGCGTATCTACCTTGTGCTGAATCATATTTTAATAAGTGTGCTAACATTTTAGGGCTTGTTAAATCGTTGATTGCTACAACTTCATACCCTTCTGCACCGAACATTTGTCTAAATGCAAGACGTCCAATACGTCCAAAACCATTAATTGCTACTCTAACATTTGCCATTAAAGTTACCTCCTAAAAATAGATATTTATATTTAAAATTAAATTTTAAAGCTTGTTTAAATTGTTATTTTTAATTATCTCACATATTTCTTTTCCTGTACTTTCATCTGTAACAAGTACAGCATTACGATTATACATTTCTGTTGCAATTATCGCATCAATCTTATTCTTCCCAGCGGCAACAGCAATATGTGTTCTAATTTTTTTAGCATTATTTAAATTTATTCCTATAGAGTTATTTTCAGATATCATCTGACAATCTTTATTAAAATAACATCCATAAGCTTCTCCTATAGCTCCCATATCTTCAAGTTTTTTTATAAACTCTTCAGATGCTTCTCTTTTTTGGGCCATATGAATTGCATTTCCAATTCCATAAATCAAAATATCTGCTTTTTGAATCGAATCAATTACATCTTTCACTTGGCTTTCTTTAAGCAATCCATCAAGCACTTCTGCACTAACATTTTCAGGAATATGCAGCAGCTTATATGATGCATTAATCTTTTTAGCTAGGGATGCTGCTAATGTATTAGCTTGGCTCTCTACTTTACGTCCCATACCACCACGGGCTGGTACTACTAACACATCGAAAACATTGTTAATTTTAGGAAACGCCTCTACAACTTCTTTAATTGTAGAACCACCAGTTATAGCAATTATGTTATTATTTTTTAAGATTTTTTTAACATAAGTTGCTGCAGCTTTTCCTAAATCTTTCAAAACAGTAGGATTTGTATCTACATCTCCCGGAACTATTATAACATCTTTTAATCCTAAACAAGTTCTTAAATACTCTTCAATATCATCAAGACCTTTAAGTTCATGTATAAACTCTTTTAATCTTTTGACTATTACCTTTCCATCTTCAGTAACACTCATACCTGGAGTATTCACTTCTATTAAACCTTGAGATTTTAAAAAACTTATCTCAGTTCTTACTATTCTCTCACCTAAATTAAGCTCACTTGCTAAAACTCTTCTTCCAATTGGTTGGTTATAATATATAGTTCTTAAAATATTATATCTTTTCTCAAGAACTTCAACTAGCTCAGGAACTATCTTTTTTTGTAAGCCTAATATTTCCTGCACTATTAACCCTCCTTTTGGACTATTTACGTCCCAGTACTATCTTTAATGTCCCACCTATTTCATTATAAATCATCTTTAATAAATTTAAAAGGCTTTCTGTAAATTTTTTATAATATTTTTATAATTAAGGGAAGATAGAAATAGGAATATTCTTCTCCAAGATTCTGTCTTCCCTACGTCGGCTATATCCTTTTTCTCTTGCTAGAAGATTTTATTCCCATTTCCTCTCTATATTTTGCCACTGTCCTTCTTGATATATTCAGATTTTTTTTAGAAAGTTCAGTAGATATAATTTCATCAGAAAGTGGTTTTTTCTTATCTTCCTTATCAATAATTTCCTTTATTATATCTTTTATACTCTTAGCTGATACATCTTTTCCATTAGAAGAGTTTTTTGTACTATATCCAACTGTAAATAAATCCTTTATCTTAACCGTTCCATAACTTGTTAAAATATACTTATCTTTTATAGCTCTACTAACTGTAGACTCATGCATATTTATATCCTCAGCAATATCTTTAAGCATCATTGGCTTTAAATACTTTTTACCTTTATCTAAATACTCTTTTTGTCTCTTTATTATATCCTCTAAAATTATTTTCAAAGTATTTTCTCTATTATTAATGCTCTTAATTAAAAACATAGCACTTCCAATTTTCTCTTTAATATAACTCTCTACTTCTTTATCACTTCCATGTAAAAGCAAGTTTTTATATGCTCCATTTATAGATAATTGAGGAACTACATCATTATTCATAATAACTATATATTCCTCATCTATTTTCTTTATATAAGCATCTGGAGTTATAAATTTAACCTCATCCCCTGTATAATATCCTCTTGATGGCTTTGGTTCTAATTCTTTTATTATATCTCCATAATTTTGAGCCTCTAATTGAGTTATTTCTAGATACTTAGCTATATCTTTAAATTTATTATCCGCAACTAATTCTAAGTAATTATTTATTATATTTTCTAAATTTGAGCCTAGTT
>OGIX01000308.1_pt1 | contig 42165 bp, 36 predicted proteins | sample 1571901 | NCBI WGS metagenome assembly OGIX01 (sample SAMEA2582102, study PRJEB24529) | metagenome | biome: Human gut stool | place: China | collected 2011
TGTTATCTACACATTAGTAGAAATGACTTATAATTGCCTTAATAATATAACAATTCCATAATAAAAAAGGTTGTGAAACACAACCTTTTTTTCAATGTTTAATTTTAAATTTATAATTACAAATTATTGTTGAAACTACTTTGTAGTTTCTTTAAATCTATTCCTCAATTCATAATTTATAATTTAACATTATAAATTAAATAAGGCTTCACTTATCATATCAATATATAACTTTTGTATATCTTCGTATTCTAATAAGCTCTTTAATATAACTTCTGTCTTTATGTTATTCTCGTTAAATAAGCTTTCCCATGAATTATCGCCTCTTATATCTTTGAGTATATGATTTCCTGGTAAAACTAATAAAGGCATTATTATAACTTTGTCTATTTCTTTTTCTTTAAGTTCTTTAAGTACAACTTCTCTAGTCCTACTACCTTCTAATGTTCCAATTATAATTTTGTTATATCCTATCCTTGCAAGTGATTTTTCTATCTCTTGATAACAATCATCATTGCACACACTTCCGTCAGTGCCACAACATTCATTAATATTTATAGACGTATAGCAACAATTATCACTGCATCTATTACTACCATGTCCTACTAATACAACACTTTTATCTTTATCTATATTATTTTTTATAGCATTAGCTATATTAGAAGCTGATTCACTAGTATTTTTACCTTTATTAATAAGTAATGTTGGGTTTAATTTAATATTGTTAAATCTCCCTCTATTTTCTTCTAAAATATTTCTTAATGAATCACAGTCTTTACCATCAATCATATGGAGTGGCTGTAAAATTACTTCCTCATAGTCATTATTAAATAAATTATCTAAAGCTTCTTTAATATTTAAAATTTCTATATTATTTTTTTCTTTCATTCTCTTTATAAGTATATTTGATGTAAATACACATTGAACAAAAAGTTCTTGGTCTATTGAAACTTTTATACTTTTTATAAAAGCCTCAACTTGTTTATATGCTTCTAAGTTAGAACTTCCAAAACTAACTATTAATACTGCTCTTTTCATTATCCTTCAAACTTTCTAAATGCATCTAAGAACTTATTAACATGCTCTTCTGTATGCTCTGAAGACAAGAATACTGCTTCATATTGAGATTGAGGTAAGTTTATACCACTCTTAAGCATATGAAGGAAATATCTTTTAAATCTTTCTATATCACAAGTTTTTACATCATCATAAGTATTACCTTCTACTGAATCTGTGAAGAATACTGTCATCATTCCGCCAACTCTATTTACAACTATATTTATATTTTTTTCTTTTGCTATTTCTAAAAGACCATTTTCTAATTTTTCACCTATATTATTTATATGGTCATAAATTTCTGGCTTTGCTTTAAGTATATTTAAGGTTGCAAGTCCTGCTGCCATAACTACAGGGTTCCCTGACATAGTTCCTGCTTGGTATACACCACCTAAAGGAGCTAGCTTTTCCATTATTTCTTTTCTTCCACAGTAAGCACCACAAGGCAGTCCACCACCCATAATCTTAGCATATGTTACAAGATCAGGATTTACATTAAATAAACTTTGAGCTCCTTTAAAAGCAACTCTAAACCCACTCATAACCTCATCAAAGATAAGAAGAGAACCATATTCATCACATAAAACTCTAAGAGTTTCCATGAATTTATCATCTGCTTTTATAACTCCCATATTTCCAGCTACTGGCTCAATTATAACTGCAGCTATATCATCTTTATACGCTTCAAATAAAGACCTAACTTGTTCAATATCGTTATATACACCTATTAATGTATTTTTAACGCTTTCATTAGGAATTCCTAAACATCCAGCGATTCCTTCAGTTAATACCCCCGATCCAGCTTCAACTAAAAATCCATCAAAATGCCCATGATAACATCCGGCAAACTTAATTATCTTATTTTTACCAGTATATCCTCTTGCTAATTTTATAGCACTCATAGTAGCTTCTGTACCTGAGTTAACCATTCTTACCATTTCAATATTATCTAAGTTTTCACATAAAAATCTTCCCATTTGAAGTTCTAATTCAGTAGGTGCTCCAAAAGCTATTGAGCTTTGACTTATTTCTTGTATACTCTTAACTATATCATCATTACAATGTCCTAATATCATAGGCCCCCAAGCTAAAACAAAGTCTATATACTCATTACCATCTTCATCTTTTACTAAAACCCCTTTACCACTCTTCATTACCGGTGGTGTTATCCCCATATCCTTATAAGATCTTACTGGTGAGTTAACTCCACCTGGCATGTATTTTTTAGATTCTTCAAATATTTCTCTGTTACCCATATTAATTCTCCTCTAACTGACTCTCTAAATCTCTTATTTAGTTAGTTTCCTCTAACCATTTAGATGCTTCTAATGCATAATAAGTTATAATTATATCTGCTCCTGCTCTTTTCATAGAAAGAAGCATTTCTAAAGCTGTAGCTTTTTCATTCATAAGCCCCGCCTTTGCAGCTGCCTTAATCATTGAATATTCTCCACTTACATTATAAACACATATCGGAACATCAACAACATCTTTAGCTTTTCTTACTATATCCAAATAAGAAAGTGCCGGCTTAACCATAATTATATCTGCCCCTTCTTCTATATCCATATTTATTTCTCTTAAAGCCTCTCTTCCATTTGCAGGATCCATTTGATATGATTTTCTATCACCAAATTGTGGTGCTGAATGAGCTGCTTCTCTAAATGGACCATAAAAAGCAGATGCATATTTAGCAGCATAACTCATAATGGCTACATGTGTAAATCCATTACTATCTAAAACATTTCTTATAAAGCCAATTCTTCCATCCATCATATCTGAAGGTGCAACCATATCAGCTCCTGCTTTAGCATGAGATAATGCTATTTGACCTAACTTTTCTAACGTAGCATCATTATCAATCCTATGACCATCTAATATTCCACAATGACCATGAATAGTATACTGACACATACAAACATCTGTTATTATATATAAATCTTTAGATATTTCTCTTACTTTTTTTATAGCTTTTTGAACTATTCCATCACTATCGAAAGCTGAACTTCCACATTCATCTTTTATATCAGGAATTCCAAATAAAATTATTCCTCTTATTCCACAGTTAACAACCTCAGTTATAACCTCTTCTAGCCTATCTATAGACCAATGGTAGTTTCCTTCCATTGATTTTATCTCTTCTTTAATATTTTCACCTTCAACTACGAATATAGGATATATAAAATCATTGGCTGTTAATATATTTTCACGAACCATAGCTCTAATAGCTGCTGTTTCTCTTATTCTTCTTCCTCTTTTAATCATAATACCCCCTTAAGATTCTTATACATATCAACAATTTCTTCTAAAAAACCATCTTCTGAATGCTTCTTACAAATAAGAGCTTCTATTCCTCTTTCAAGTAAAGCCTTATTAGTTTGAGGTCCTATAGCTATATTCATCTTTTCCTTTATCTTTTCTATTCCAATCATATCAATCATATTCTTAACTGTAGATGGACTAGTATAAAGGATAATATCAACTTCTTCTACAGCCCTAGGGTTCTTTATTTCACCACAAACTGTATCATATGTATGTACTCTATCTACTTCTAATCCTAAAGCTTCAATTTCATCTTTTAAATATGCTCTACTTGATGAAGAACATGGTAGAAGCACTTTCTCACCTTTTTTTAGTTCAGGTTCTAACACTTTAAATAATCCTTCACCAACAAACTCTCTTGCCATAATGAAAGGCTGAATACCTCTTGCCTGTAATGCTTTTTTAGTAGCTTTTCCTACAACAGAAAATTTAGCTTTAATCTTTCTAATATCATATTCTTCTTTTACAAGATAATCAAAAAATCTGTTTACTCCATTTACTGAAGTTAATATTATGTGATCATAACATTCCATTTTATCTATGTAATCTCTAAGATTATCCTCTGTACCTTTAATCTTTATTGAATTAATCTCTGTAACCTCAGCACCTAAATCTCTTAACTTTTCCTTTAAGCTCTGAGATTGTTCCCTAGTTCTAGTTACACAAATATTAGCTCCAAATAAAGGTTTGTTTCCATACCAATCTAATTTTTCGTTTAAAGATACAACTTCTCCAAAAACTATAATGCAAGGCGATTTCAATCCTACTGCTTTTACCTTTTCAGATATATCTCCAATATTTCCAACAACCTTCTTTTGCTTTGAAGATGTTCCTCTCATTACTACAGCGGCTTTTGTATTTATATCTTTTCCATTCTTTAAAAGATTCTCTATTATTAAATCTAAATTTTCAAGACCCATCATAAACACTAATGTTCCTGTCTCTTTTGCTAAAGCTTCATAATTTATATTAGAACTTCCAGCAGACATTCCTGTTACTATATGAAAGCTTTGAGCCATAGCTCTTTGTGTTATCGGTATCCCTGCATAATTCAAAACTGCTATAGGAGATGTTACCCCTGGAATTACTTCAAAGTCTATATTCTCACCAACTAAAGCTAATACTTCCTCTCCACCTCTACCAAACACATAAGGATCTCCACCCTTTATTCTTCCTACAACATGACCTTCTTTAGCAAGTTTTACAATCGATTCATTAATTTCTTCTTGAGTTTTGTAATGACTTCCTGGTTCTTTACCACAATAATAGATCTCACAATCTTGGTTTAAATAGTTTAAAATATTGTTAGAAACTAATCTATCATATAACACAGCTGTACATTTTTTTAATACTCTTACAGCTTTAAGTGTTAATAATTCTTCATCTGTTGGGCCAGTTCCTATTATATAAACCTTACTCATAACTATACTCCTAGTGACTTAATATTTTTTCTGCAAGTTTAATTCCAAGCTCTTTATTATCTTTGACGTTACCTTGTATTTCTTTTCTTACTATTTTTCCATTTACTTCATAAGCGCCTATCATGTATAATTTATCACCTATTACTTCTGAATAAGCTCCTATAAGACTATGACAATCTCCATTTAAAGCAGTCATAAAGCTTCTTTCAGCTTCAACTGTTACTCTTGAATCTTTACAATCTAATGCTTTAAATTCATCTCTATATTTAGATTCTTTTAGACACTCTATACCTAATGCACCTTGCCCTATAGCTGGTAAAAATGTCTTAGGGTCAAAATAATCTGTTATTATTTCTTCCATATCTAATCTTTTTAATCCTGCTGCAGCAAGAATGATTCCATCCATTCCTTCTTTTTTCATCTTATCTAATCTTGTTTGAACATTTCCTCTAATTGGTACTATATTCAGGTCTGGTCTCATCATCTTTAAAAAAGATGCCCTTCTTATACTACTTGTTCCTACAGTAGCACCTTGTTTTAAATCATCAAAATGAGTACCGTCAGCAGAAATAAAACAATCTCTTATATCTTCTCTCTCAGGTATTGCTACTATTTCAAATTCACTACTTAAAGCATACGGTACATCTTTCATTGAATGAACGGCACAATCTGCTTCTAATCTAATTAGTGCATATTCTATTTCTTTAACAAAAAGTCCTTTGCCTCCAATTTTATTAAGAGATACATCTAACCTTCTATCCCCTTCTGTTACTATTAATAGCTTTTTATAATCTAAATTTCTCTTTTCCTCTAAAAGCTTACCTACCTTATCTGCTTGAACTTGTGCTAGAATACTCTTCCTTGTTGCTATAACTATCTCCATTTATTTCACCTCTATATAAACATCGTAAATCATCTTCTCCTAAAAAAAGCTTAAATACAGTTTCATCTTTTCCTTTATCACAAAAGAACTTAAAATCATTGCAGTTTAAAAATTCTATTACTTCTTTTTTATAAACACCAAGCTTTTTAGCATTATTTCTAAGAATAGTTACACGACCTATAAAATCATCTATGCTTTTAAGCGATTTATAAGCAATATCTGCTACCATCAACGCTCCTTTTGGATTCCCTCCAGTAGTATTTATTCCAAAAGAAATATTTTTCAAGTTACGTTGGACAGGCATTACTCCAATCCCACCCTTGAAATCAGAGCAATTAATATATAACTTAAAGTTTTTATCACATTCATCCTTTATTTGTTCTAATAAATCACTATCATTTATTGCTATTACAATTAAATGTTTATCTTGAATAAATTCACTTTTATACTCTGCTTTAATTAATTTAAGATTTTTATCATTTATATCTAAAATATCTTTTGAAAATTCTCTTGCTAATACTTCTACGTAAACCTTTCTCTTCAAAAAACTTCTTATTTTTATAATGGCAGCCTTTCCTCCACCTATTATTCCAACTCTTAATTTATTTTAGAAAAATGATAAATATATTCTTTCTATTCCATCTCCATAAATATTCTCTTCAAAATTTTTAAACATTCTTCCTCACTACCCTTTAAAGCCTCATCTTTCAAAACTTCTATCGCTCTATTAATGTATACATCTGTAGCACTTTTTATAAGAGTATTAGCTAATTTAATATCTTCTTCACTCTTGCATTTATGTGAAAAACTATTAACTCTATCTAATATAACTTTATCTCTTTCTTCTTTTATCTCTTTTATATAAGGTGATATTTTACGTTGTTTCTTCCATTCATTAAACTTATCAATGCTTTTATCAATAATATATTTATTTGAAATCATTATTTCTTTTCTTATCTCTTTATTTTTATCATCAATTGAACTTACATCATCAATATCATATAAATATACATTTTCTATTTCTTTTATCGACTCTTCAACATCACGAGGAACAGATAAGTCAAATATAAACAAAGGATTTTTTCTTTTTTTAATATGTATCTTTTCTATCATTAAATGCGGTGCTGAAGTACACGTTATTATACAATCTACATTGTCTATATTTTTTCTAGCTTCCTCATATTTCATAGCTAAAACTCTACTATCATAAATATCATTAATTTTACTTATATCCCTTACACCAATAATTAATGATTCAAAATCATTAGATAAAATATATTTTGAAACTAATTTTCCTACTTCACCATATCCAATTATCATAAATCTTTTTGAATTACTTTTTATAGCTTCATTTACCGCTATAGATGCTGAGGATACAGGTATTTCATATAACTTACTCTCAGTTCTGAATTCTTTTCCACAACTTATTGTCATTTCAAATAATTTTTTCAATGTATTTTTTACAGTTTTTAATTCTAAAGCTTTTGCATAAGAATTTTTAATCTGACCTAATATTTGATCCTCACCAAAAATCCTTGAATGAAATCCACATGCTACATCCATAAGATGTCTTATCGTTTTTTCTTCATTTAAAACAATACAATTATCCGCTAACTTATATTCCCAATTTAACGCTCCAAAAATCTTTTTTAATGTCTCTTCATCAGACTCATCATAAGAGCTATTAAAATAAATTTCTGTTCTATTGCATGTATTTAATATTACTACTTCATCAAATATATTATGTAGAGCATTCAGCCCTTCATCTACTTTTTTAGGATTAAGTGCGAACTTTTCTCTTACATCTAATGAAATATTTTTTCTTATAGCTAATAATCTTATCATTTTATCGCTCCTAATATTTATTATCCTAATTACATTATACTACTTTTTAAGTTAGTCTCCAAATCTCTGATTTAGATAGATGAAATTAACTGAAAGTCCAAATCTCTGATTTTGTAACTTGAAGTTACTCTAGCAAAGTACACCAATGAACGTATGTGAATTAGTATTTCCATTTAACTTAACATCTATTTTTTAAGGCCGCTATAAATTAATATAGCGACCTTAATTTTAATCTTAAACTTTTAACTTAATAATAGCTTATCGTCAGTAGACATTTATTATACTATATAATTTAATATCTTACTCCGCTCCAATATACATTATTCTTTAAAATAGCCTTATCTGAAAGCTCTACTCCTTCTAATGCATATTTCTTAAATTCCATGAATCCAGTTCTATCGATAATATATCCGATATGCTCTTTTCCACCTGGAGCATCTTTAGCAATATGCTCTGTAACATATTTATAAGTATTATTTATAACTTTAACTATACTATCTTCATCTACCCAAACTATAAAATCTTCAGCTAATCTTGGGTTCTTCTTTCCTGTTCTACCCATTATAACTAGTCTATAGTACTTTTCCTTACTTCTAGTCCATGCACCAGTTGGACAGTTAATTACACATTCTCCACAACCTATACATTTACTATGATCTCTTACCGGTCTATAGTTTTCACCATGTAATGCTCCTGTAGATTTTTTTGTACAAGCCTTAACGCAAGCTCCACAAGATACACATCTATTTTTATCAAATTGAGGCTCAGTCATACCAAGTATTCCAAAGTCATGCATTCTAGCCTTAATACAGTCATTATGACAACCAGTTAAAGCTATTTTGAAATGTAAATCATTTGGGAATATCTCTTTTTCTATTCTCTTTGCAAATTTAGTTGTATTGTAATTTGCAAACGGACAAACATTATTTCCTATACATGCAGAAACATTTCTAGTTCCTGCTGCATTATATCCATCTCCTGGATTTTCTTGATTTATATCTAGACCTTCAATTATAGGTTGAAGTAATTTATTAACTGCATCCATATCTTTAAAGCTTATTCCTGGTATTTCAAATCCCTGTCTAGTAGTTATATGAACTGTTCCGTTTCCATATTTATCTGCTATTTCTTGAATAAGTCCTAAATATTCAGCTTTTAAAAATCCACCTGGAACTCTAACTCTTGAAGCTGTAACTCCTCTAGTTTTAGTTATTCTAAAAGCATTCTTTTTAAGCTTTTTAGTATTTATATCCATAACTTCTGCCTCCTAATTAATCTAATAAAAGTTTACCTTTAGTGTAGTTGAATACTGGTCCATCTAAGCAGATATACGTATCATCTATCTTGCAGTGTCCACACTTACCTACTCCGCAACACATTTTTCTCTCTTGTGAAATCCAAATGTTTTCTTCCTTAACACCAAGTTTTAAGAACTCTAAAACTGTAAACTTCATCATCATTGGAGGTCCAACTACAACTACTTCTACATTTTCTAAGTCTTTTAGCTTAAGCTCTGCCACATACTTTGTAACAAGCCCTGTATTTCCTGTATACCCTTCTTCAGCCTTATCAACTGTTATTATCACATTTAAGTTTTTCTTCCATTCTTCGATATCAGCCTTGAATAATACATCTTCAGGTGATTTAAATCCTGAAATTAAAGTAAACCCATTAGCATCTTGAGGATTTCTTGAGAAGTACTCCACAATTCCTCTTACTGGTGAAAGTCCAGTTCCTCCAGCAACAACAACTACTTCTTTACCTTTATAATTATCTATATCGAAGCCATTTCCGTATGGTCCTCTCATAAATAACTTGTCACCTTTGTAGTTCTTGAAGATTTCATCTGTAACCTTTCCAACTCTTCTTATTGTTAAGTCAACATACCCTTCTCCTATTCCACTTACAGATATAGGTGCTTCCCCGTACTTAGGTAATGAAACCTCGAAAAACTGCCCTGGCTTTACATCTCCTGTGAATGCCATTCTAAAAGTATATTCTATTGAAGTATGTTCAATAACATCTAATATTTCTGATATAAATGGTCTATATATATTGTTTGTCATTTATTTCACCTCATCCATAGCTTTTTCTAACTTATTTATGCAGTTTGAGAATGATATGTATTCTGGACATATATCATCACATCTTCCACAACCTACGCACATGTGGTATCCCCACTTTTTCTTGTAATCATAAACCTTGTGAAGAGCTTTAAATCTCATTCTTTGTCCTTTATCATTTCTAAAGCTATGTCCTCCAGCCATATCAGTATATCCATCTACTTGACATGAAGCCCAAACTCTTCTTCTTTCGCCTGATTTTTCATTTTCTTTGTAGAAAATATCTTGCATTGTGAAGCATGTACATGTTGGACAAACAAAGTTACATCTTCCACAAGCTATACATCTTTCTGAGTATTCATCCCACATCTTAGATTTCATTACATCTTGGCTTAAGTTTTCTGGGATATTAACTTTTACCTCATTTTCAATTACAAAATCTGGAGTTACTTCTAATGAAGTATTTTCAAACTTACTTATCACTTTATTTAATCCAGTATCCTTAACATCTAAAACTACTTCTTTTCCATTAACCTTTAAATACATATCATATTCTTCAGTTTTGTTCGTTCCCATGTTTACGCAGAAACAATTCTCAAAGCTATTTTCGCATCCAATTAATATAAACTTAGCTTTTTCTCTTATCTTCTTATAGAATGGGTCTTCAAAGCCATTTCTTAAATATATATCATCTATTCTTCTTAAAGAATTCATATCACAGCTTCTTAAAACTATTAATGGAGCTTTTTCTTCCATATCTGCTTCTTTCATTTCATTTTCTGTAAAGAAAAATAATGTTTGAGATATTGGAAGTAATACTTCTTTATATGAAAATTGAGATTTCTTATTAAATTCTATTTCTTCAACTGTTGATATTTCTCCGTATCTAACCATGTCAGTATCAGAGAATCTACCTTTTCCTTCAAGTACCTTAGGAGCGTATATTTTATACTCTTTTGATAGCTCTTTTAATGCTCTATTAAAATTTTCTATGCTTAACTTATATCCCATTTGAACACCTCTTAATCAACTTTATTTTATTAAGTTAAAAGACTTTATTATCAAACTATTAACGTCATCTTTGTTATTAAAGTAACAATAATCTATGTTTTTATTATAGTTTCTTAACAAAAAAAAGACTGTGATTAATATCACAGTCCCTTAAAAAATTTAGAAAGTCTATCTTTATCCCTAATTATTATCTTTTTATTATCATGCGTAATCAATTCTTCTTTAGTTAAGAATTTTAAAGCTCTAGAAATAGTTTCTCTTGGAGCTCCAAACATATCCGCAAGATAAGTAACACTTATATTAAGATTAATTAATGTTCCATCTTCAACCTCTTCACCATAGTCCTTAGCTAACTTCCACAACTTTGCCGCCACTCTTTTTTCAACTTTTATAGGTGTTGAGTTCTTCATTTGTCTATATAGTCTTCTTACTTTTATTGCTTGAGATTTTATAAATATTTTCGTTAATTCAAAATCATTTTTCATTATCTCAAGAAATTTATTTTTATCTATAGATAAGATTTCAGCTGTTTCAAATACTTCACAATTTACCGATGATGGAAGATCATCTATAGCATAATCATTTATTATTTTACTTGGTCCTAGTATAAAAACTATCTTCTTTTGAGCTGATTCATTCATTTTATATAATGAAACTTTACCTGAATATACTATATATATTCTACTTACAACCTCTTTATCTCTAAAAACATGCTTACCTTTTTTATACTCTTTTAGTTCGCAATATTCACTTAATTGACCAAGCGTTTCCTCTGATAAACCCTTAAAAATATCCATTCTTCCAAGATCTTTTGTAGTAATTTTAGCCATAATCTCACCTAATAACTTTATTTTATATATTTAAAGCTCTATAAATAGCTTTCGCCACTCCATCATTATCATTTGTATCAGTTACAAACTCAGCTAATTCTTTTATCTCTGGTATAGCATTTCCCATAGCACATGCAGTTTTGAACTCTGTAAACATAGAATAATCATTAAAGCTATCCCCTATAGGCATAACTTCATCTCTTTCTAGTCCCATCTTCTCTGCTACCTTTGCAAGTATTAAGCCTTTTTGTGCTCTTATATCGCTAACCTCTATATCATTATCAAAGGTTGATACTACTGATAATCCTGGTACCTTCTTTAATCTCTCTTTAACCTTTTTAATTAATTCCACATCTTTATTAAAAGTTATAATTTTGTATATATCTATTTTATCATCCATCAGTTCACTTATACCATTAAAAATAGTAATTTTTCTTCTACCAATAAATTCATTTAAAAATCCTTGTACTTCATCATCAGTACTTTCAGGGTTTAAAGATCTTACTCTGTCCTCTATTGAAGCTTTAACTTTTTCATAATCTGATGTTAAAGTTCCTACATTAGTGAAAAGTTCTATACATAAATCTTCTTCTCCCATTACTTCCATAATAACTTTAACTTTTTCTTTATCAATAGCTATATTCTCTAGTATATTTCCATCTTTATCCCTATATTCAGCACCATTCATTAAAATATACTCACAATCAAGATTAAATTCATCTGCAATTGGTTTAACACCATCATAACTTCTACCTGTAATTATAGCAAATTTAACACCTAACTCTTGAGCTTTCCTTATAGCCTCAATATTTCCTTCTGATATAGTGTGATTAGTGTTTAATAATGTTCCATCCATATCTGATGCAATAAGTTTAATCATAACTCTCTCCCTCTATCTATGTACAATATATTATATTATTCTTACGACTGTAGAACTTTCACAAATCATTATATCAATTATTATATATCTTTATTTTCAAAATTTAAAATAAAAGAGATAGAAGATCTATTGATTAAACACTTCTATCTCTTTATTAATCTATTTTATATAATTAAGCTGCTTTTTCTTCACTGCTCTTCTTATAACTATCTTTAAATAATATGAAGAAGCGTAATAATATATATCCAATTAACATTGTCGTTACATAAGTTTGCACTCCGGCTAATTGATTAACTATATTTCCAGCGGTTTCATATCCTTGAGCTATTAAATATCCTGACATCTTAGTTGAAGCAACTATCCCGATAGCCATTGGGAATGTTAATCCTGCAAATCCTGGATGGAAATCAAATGAAAAGAACTTTGGTAGTCTCCATAATATAAATAGGAATGCTGCAATTACTAAAACGTATAAGTAATATACTATTATCGCATTTGGTTCTTTAATAAAGTTAAAGTAGCTTACTAAGCAAAGGCTTGATGGTGCAAGTAAAATTGCTTGAGTATGGAATACTGGATCTTTAATTTCATGTTTTGTTAATCTATAAATCATAAATGGCATTATTATTGTTAATACTGCTATACCATAAAATACAACTATTTTACCTATAAGAGGTTCATTCATAACTCCACCAACAACAGTAGAAACCATTATTCCATTATATGTTACAAACCAACTTGGAACGAAAGTCTGCATATTTACACCTTTTACAACATTCCTATAGGTAAAAATTAAAATGTGAATAGCATGTAAAATTAAACCTGTAAACCATAATGTCTTACCCAAAATAGGGCTAGCATTATAGAAATAACTACCTAAAATCATAGTTATCATTGTAAACCCAGCATAAAGAGAAGCTGGTACAGTATTTGAGTATTCTTTTTTAACTGTATCAAAGTGGAAAATAATTTTTGTTAGATATACTAATAAAATAACTATCGCTGTCCAAGATGTTATATGCTTTATCCAAGTATATCCCATGCCTGCATAAACATTAGCTAATGTTAGTGCTCCTACCATAGTAGGTAAAATTGCGACTGGTAAGTTCTCAAGTTTTTGTAAAAAAGACTTATTATTCATGATTCCCTCCTAAAATAAATATACATAAAATAAGTTCTTAGTGATGTTTATTCCTTGTTAAGTTTTTAACTTTTTATTCTACAAATCATTCCGATGAATAAATTATATATAATACCACGAAATATTACTGTGATAAATATCACAATCTTTCAAAAACTTTAATACTTTTTTATCAATAATAAATATAAAAGCCCCACAAACTATAAGTTAATGGGGCCATTATATATAATTTATATAACATAATATAGTGGAAAGCTTACTTAAAATGATATTTTTATAACCATTTTTTATTAATATATAAACTCAAAGTTTTCTTTCATATTAAAGAAATCCGCATAATCTATATCAAAAATACTTTTAGTCACTCTTGAAATATCAATATTCTCTTTTATTAATTGAGTTAAAACTCCTGCATAAGATAAGTCACCTTGAATTATAGCACCATATATCCTACCATCCTTATGAATTATCTTTTTGTAGTTATCTCCATCAATTTTAACGTCAACTTTATAAGTTTCATCCTTTGGTTCCGTATCTCCAAGAGACATAGTAGGAACTCCAACAAAGTTCATAGTATTCTTACTACCAAAGAAATCAGTCATTATCATTTCATTTCCTAACATATTATTAGCAGCTATTATTCCTTCTTTAACAGCTGTTGGCCAGATTGGATTTCTTCCTGTTATATCCCCAGCACCATATACATTCTCTATGTTAGTTTTACCTTTTTCATCAATAATTAATCCAAATTTATCAAACTCAATATTACTTCCTTCTAAGAATGAAGTATTAGATCTTACTCCTGTTGCAACTATCACTAATTCACATGGAACTTCTTCTGTTCCATTACCTGTATTTATAACTAAAGCCTTAGGATTTTTATTTTCATCTAATATCAACTTTTCAGCTCTAACTCCTAGCTTTAAATTAACTCCATTTTCGGAGAACTTCTTTTGATATACATCGGAAGTATATTTATCTAATTGTAATGGTAATATCTTATTCCCCATTTCAACTAAAGATACATTTAATCCTTTTCCTAATAACCCACTTACAGCATCTATTCCAACAAGACCAGCACCTAAAACTACTACATTCTTAACTTTCTTAGCTACTTCCTTAATTAAAACTGCATCTTCTAAGTTTCTAAGTCCAACTACATTATTACCTTCTCTTAATCCTTCAATAGGAGGTATAAATGCACTTGCACCAGTACATAACATAACTTTATCGTATATTATAGTTTCTCCGTTAGATAATTCTAAGCTTTGAGCTTTATCATCTATAGATTTAACTTCAACACCTTTGATCCAAGTTATATTATTATCTTCAAAGAATTTTTTATCTGTGAAGTTTAATGATTCTATATCTCTATGATTAGAGATGTAGTGATGAAGTATACATCTTGAATACACATTTTCATCTTTAGATACTAATATTATTTCAGCCTCTTTATCTAATTCTCTTAAAGTCTTAACTCCGCTGATTCCTGCTGCAGAGGCTCCTATAACTACATATTTCATTACTTAACCTCCTCTAAAGTGATTGCTGACATAGGACATTTAGCTACACATTGTGGACTTCCTTTTTCCTTACATCCATCACACTTCATTATTTCTTTATGAGTTCTCGAATCAGCCTTTAACACTCCATAAGGACAAGCCATTACACACATATAGCAGCTTGCACACTTATTTTTATCGTACATTACTTTTCCTGTTTCTCTATCTTTACTCATAGCACCTGTCATACAAGTATAAACACATTCTGGTCTATCACAGTGTCTACAGAATATTGGAGCATATTTACCGTTACTATCTATTGTAATTCTACTTCTTGTATCTTCTGAATTATGAGCTACTATACATGCAGTTGTACATGTTAAGCATCCTACGCACTTATTTCTATCTATCTTAATTCTTTTCATCATTTTCACCTCTTACTTCTTTATGATATTAACTGCCACTGTTTTAAATGATGGCTCCTTTGAATATGGATCATATACCGAAGGAGTAAGCGAATTTGTTTCTATATAGTGAATTGGTGCATATAAATGTTCTTTTTTAACATGATCAGATATCTTTACATTAAATTCACTAGTAACTCCATTTTGTGAAGCAATTTTAACTCTTTCATTTTCTTCTATATTTAACTCTTTAGCTAACTCTGGGTTCATAAATACATATGACTCTTTAGAATAAATTCTTTCTGATTCCATTATTTCTCTTGATCTAACTCCAGTATGCCATTGCCCTACTGTTCCTCTTCCTGAATTAAAGATATACGGAAATTCTTCACTAGTTTGAGTTGGATTTTCAGCTATATCTTCAAAATGGAATTTAGCTTTCTTAGATGGAGTATAATAATTACCATCTTCAAATAATCTTCTTTCATCAGCTTCTAAAACTTCTCCAGCTCTAAATGGCCATTGAACTCCTCTTGAACCTTCCATATTTGGTCCTTCTAACATTTCATAAGTTACACCTGTTATATCACATGGCATTCCTTTTGAACATTTCTTTAATAATTCGAAAGCTTGTCTCGGAGTTTCCCATCCTTTTAACAAATCTCCCATTCCAAGAGTTTCACCAATCTTATAAAGAATTTCATAATCAGTTAATTCTCCTTCTTCCTTAGGAATAACAGGATTAACCTTCGATAATCTTCTTTCAGTATTTATTATTACCCCTTCCTTCTTAAGTGCTGGAGTTGATGGTAAGAATAAATCACATAGCTTAGCACTATCTGTATCTTCATATATATCCTGAACAACAAAGAAATCTAAGTTATTTACTGCTTTTTCAAACTCTTGGTTATTTGCCCATGAGTGTCTTGGATTTGTACAAAGTACCCATAAACCTTTTATTTCTCCAGATATAACTTTTTCTATTATAACGTTATATGGAATTGTTGGCTTAGTTGCAAGTACACTTTCATCTACCCCTAAGGCTTCTGAAACAGCTTTTCTACGTGCTGGATTATCAAAATCTCCTCCACCATGTAGACCTGCCGTGTTACTAAAGGCTCTAGATCCCATAGCGTTACATTGACCAGTTAAAGAGTTAGCTCCTGTTCCTGGTCTACCTATATTTCCAGTCATCAATGCAAGATTTATAATAGCTTGAGCTGTTCTAACAGCTTGATATCCTTGGTTTACTCCCATTGTCCACCAGAAAGAAACTCTTTTTCCATTATGTATTATTTCAGCTAATTCTAAAACCCTTTCAGATGATATTCCAGTTTCAGATTCAACATTATCTAAAGTGAATTTAGCTGCATGATTCTTGAAATCTTCATATCCTTCTGTATGTTTTTCTATATAATCGTTGTCTACCCAACCTTTTTCTATTAAGACATTAGCTAATGTATACATTAAAACCAAATCCGCTTTTGGCTTAATATCTACCCATATATCAGCATTCATTGCTGTTTCTGATTTTCTAGGATCAATAACTATTATCTTAGCATCTTTATTTTCTTTTACCCTTCCCCAGAATACCGGATGTGCTATAACTGGATTTGCTCCAATAAAGAATATAGTATCTGAAATTTCTGCATCATGTAATGTATATGGAGGTGCGTCAAATCCAAAGCTTTGCTTATGTGCAACAACTGATGTAGCCATACATAATCTAGTATTACCATCTCCAGGCATACCCATATAATTTCTAGCCACATGTCCAAGTAAAGCCATATCCTCAGTTGTCATTTGACCTGTACTTATGAAAGCAACACTTTCTTTGCCATATTTCTCTTGTATCTCTGTCATCTTCTTAGTAAAAGTCTTTATTCCTTCTTCCCAAGAAACTTCTTTCATTTCACCATTCTCATCTCTTAAAAGTGGTGTTTTTCTTGCTTTTATTTTAGTTTGTTGTTTATCTAAATTTAATCCTTTTATACAACAAAATCCTTGGTTTACAGGATAATCTACTGTTGGCGATACCTTTTGTATCTTTCCACCCTCTACATGAAAATCAATATTACATGCTAAAGCACATAAGTTACAAGTTGACTGAATCTTTTTCATAAGTCGCCTCATCTCCACTTCTTTACTTTTATTTATTTCAAATTGCAATTGTTATTTATTTCACTAAGTTTAATTTATCACATTTCTGTTTTTAAAACTGTGATAAAAGTCACATTTTTAACAAAGTTGTTGATTTAAAATTCTATTTTCTTTATAAAAAAAATAGAAAAAGTACTAGCTTTATTTAAAATAGTACTTTTTCTATTATATATTTTTTTAAATATGTTATTTCATATTTACTTTAATTACTGCACCTAAAATATTTGCATCATTATTATATTTACATCTAGCTATCTTTGTTGTAAGGATATCTAATCCTAAGAAATTCTTTGAGGCTAATTTAAATCTTTCAGATATTAAGTCTATAAACCAATCCTCTTCAGAGATTCCTCCACCTAAGCAAATCATTTCTGGATTGTAGAATGTTGCTATAGATAATAATTGATTAGCCATATTTCTTATCCATTCTTCCATGGCTATTTTAGCTACTTCATCTCCAGCTAAATATTTTGCTGTTATTTCATGACCATATTGTAACTTCTCCTCTTCATTTACTTTAATATTATAGATTTGAATTAATGCTGTCATAGAACAATAGTCGCCTTGTCTTAAAACCTTATTCTCATGAAAATCTATAAATGGCATGTGATGGAACTCTCCTGCAAACCCATCAACCCCATATATAACATCATCTTCATTACAAAGACATCCGCCAGTACCTGTTCCTATAATTAAAAATGCTGATGATTTAGTTCCTTTAGCATTCCCAGCTTTAAGCTCACAAAGTCCTGCTGATTTAGCATCATTTATAGTTGCAACTATCTTACCAGTTCTCTTTGATATCTCTTCATTAACGTTTGTCCCAAACATTATCACAACATTTGGTGCCGCATAAGACTTTATTTCTGATTCTTCATTAACTAACCCTGGAGCACTTACCCCTATTCTATCAACTTCATCTAAATACTTAGCATTTGAACATATATAATCATAAAATTCATCTTTTGTATCAAACTTAACTGTCGGAGTTTTCCACTTTTCTATTATATTAAATGCTGGATCTACTAATGCGTATTTTATAAAAGTTCCACCTATATCTATTCCTAAAGTTAATCTATTCATATTCCCCATCCTTTTACAAATTAAGTTATAATTATTTTATTTTATACTTAAATTATATCAGTAAAGGTATACATAAGTTTTCATTTTTTGAAAATATATTAAACAAAAAAAGAATTAAGAAATCAAAATTTATATCAATAAATTTCCTCTTCCTAATTCTTATTCATTAATTCCTAACCTCTATGCAAGAGTAACGTTTTTAATCCACTTATCTATAAGTAATCTCTTTGTACACCATAAGGCTTTAATTACCTCATCTATTTTTAAGCAGAAAAATACTATACCTGCTGGTAAATTCAATACTACACCTGCTATAAATCCAAGAGGAATTGCTAATAGCCAAAGGAAAAGTACATCAGCCTTCATTAAGAACTTGGTATCCCCTCCTGCTCTTAATACACCTTTAGTTAATGTTGATCCAACGGCTGAGAATACTACAATAATTGATGTTGTATTCATTAGTTGATAAGCAATGTCCTTTGTACTTCCAGCTACATCATAAAATCCTATCATCACATTCTTTAAACTAAATATAAGAAGTCCCGAAAAGCATCCTATTAATACAGCTAACGCTAAAAATGTCTTTCCATAATCTTGTGCCTTATCATACTCTTTAGCTCCAACGGTATTTCCTATAATTACACCACTTGCATTTGCAACTCCCATTAAAAATACTGTACAGAATTGTTGTAATACTGTATTTATAGAGTTGGCAGCTACCATTTCCGATCCCATTCTTCCCATGATTACTGACAACATATTTAATCCTATTACTAATATAAAATCACTTATAAGCACCGGAGTCCCATGCTTAGCATAATCAGTAAAAATAGATTTATCATGTTTAAATAAATCTTTAATCTTAAATTGTATTCTCTTATCAATAAATACTAGATAAATTGCAACTATTAAAAATTCAATTATTCTAGAAATTAAGGTTCCTACTGCAGCACCTGCTGCACCTAGTCTTGGAGCACCTAAATTACCGAAAATGAACATCCAATTTAAAAATATATTTGCAAAAAATGAAATAGATGTTGAACATAAAGCTAACTTAACTATTCCTACTGTTCTTAAAATACCTATTGCTATAGTAGAAAAACCTTGTACTAGAAATGCAAAAGATAATATCCTTAAATACTTAACCCCTTCAGCAATTACTGATGGATCTGTAGTATATATTCTCATTATTTGAGCTGGGAAAAACTGTCCTAATATAAAGAAAGTAAAACTAAATACTGCACTTATCTTAAACATCATAGATAATGTCTTACTTATAGATTCTTTATCACCTTTTCCCCAAAACTGTCCTGTTAAAACTCCTGCTCCTCCAGCTAATCCAAAATGTATTACAAGAAATATAAAACTAAATTGGTTTGCTAATGCAGAAGCTGATAATGCTACTTCTCCTAACGATCCAAGCATCATTGTATCTGCCATATTTATTCCTATTGTTATTAGGTTTTGTAACGTTATTGGAATAGCTATCGCTAACATTCTTTTGTAAAAATCATTTTCTCTTTTAAACACCGTCAATTCCACGTTCTCATCTCCTTCCTCATACGATTATATCATCGAACACGTTCTTATGTTTTCTTATTTTGAAACTTTTACTAAAAGCATAAAAAATACAAGCTGACATATTATTGTAGCTTGCATTTTAATGTTATAAAATTCTTAATTCATTTACCCTAATCTCAATAGTATGTAATTTTTATGAATTAGAATAGATATATTAAAATAATAAAAGCTAATATATCTATTCAAAACTTAAATTTGCAGTCTCGTTATTTAATTAATTCTAAAGCCCTTTCAAGTACTGCTTTTCCATTCATTGTTCCATAAAGCCTCATATCAATTACCTCTACTGGAACTCTTCCGCCTACTAATGCATCAACCTGTGGCTTTTGGAATCTAACTTGTGGCCCAAGTAAAACTATATCAACTATATCAACAACACTTGAACATTCAGAAACTGGCAAAGCATTAATGTTAATTTCAACACCTTTAGCTTTTGCTGCGTCCTTCATCTTATTAACTAAAAGACTTGTAGACATACCTGCTGCACATACTAATAATATATTTTTCATAATTTTCTCCTCCATTAACACCTTTATTCTTAATTTTTATAGTTCTTCTCCATTACTACTAATGACATCTTTATACCAATAGAAACTCTTCTTTTTCTTTCTTTCTAAAGTTCCTTTACCTTCATTATCTTTATCAACATAAATAAACCCATAACGTTTTTTCATCTCTCCAGTTGATGCTGATACTAAATCTATACATCCCCATGGAGTATATCCTATTAAATTAACTCCATCAGCTACCGCTTCTTTCATCTCCTTAATATGTTCTCTTAAATATTCGATTCTATAGTCATCATTTATTTCACCATTTCCATCTACAGTATCAACAGCTCCTAATCCATTTTCAACTATAAATAATGGTTTTTGATATCTATCATATAAATTATTACAAGTTATTCTTAACCCCTTAGGATCTATCTGCCATCCCCACTCAGAAACCTGTAAGTGTGGATTTCTTACACTTTTAAATACATTTCCAGCAGTCATTCCTTTTAACACTTCTGGATCTGCTGAAGCACATCTACTTGAATAGTAACTAAATCCAATATAATCTACAGAACCCTCTCTTAATACCTCTTCATCATCCTCAGCCATTTCTATAGTTATATTATTTCTTTCAAAATAATTTTTTATATAATTTGGATAATATCCTCTAGCTTGTACATCTGAGAAGAAATAATTTTTATTCATAGCCTCTTGTACTAATAACGTATCTAATGGATTACATGTTTCTGGGTACATAAGTGGATAAATCATCATCATTCCAATTTTAAAGTCTGGGTTTATTTTATGCCCCATACTTACAACCTTAGCACTTGCTACTAATTGATGATGAGCAGCTTGGTATATTACTTGCTCTTTATTTTTTCCTTCTACAAACTTTATTCCAGCAGGAATAAATGGATGTAATGCAATTACATTAATCTCATTGAAAGTCATCCAATATTTAACCTTATCCTTAAATCTTGTAAATATCGCTTCACAATAATTAACATAAAAATCTACTAGCTTACGATTTCTCCACGCTCCATATTTTTCTACTAATGCATATGGCATTTCATAGTGAGATATGGTAATTACCGGTTCAATACCATACTTTAAGCATTCATCAAATAATCTATCATAATATTTTAAGCCTTCTTCATTTGGTTCATTTTCATCTCCATTAGGGAAAATTCTTGTCCAAGCAATTGAAGTTCTAAAACATTTAAAGCCCATTTCTGCAAATAAAGCAATATCTCCTTCAAATCTATGATAAAAATCTATAGCTTCATGAGATGGGTAATACTTTCCCTCTATTATTCCATCTGTATACTCTCTAGCTTTATCACGTGATCCACCTGTTGCAACATCTGAAGTGCTAATGCCCTTCCCTCCAACGTTCCAAGCCCCTTCACATTGGTTTGCTGCTACAGCTCCTCCCCATAAAAAGTTTTCAGGAAATTTATTTAAATTATTCATCTTATCCTCCTATAAATATAGGGCTTACTTTAAAATAAGCCCTAGTTACTTTAACTATTAAATTACTTACTTTATTATATTAATCAAATGATATATCGCTAAAATCTACTTCATCTTCTGATTCTTGTTGTTCCATTGCATAAGCTTCATTATCTAAACTTCTTATAAATGGAAGGTATATTAAGAATGATACTACTACTAATAACAATTGTAATCCAGCTACCATAATTCCACCTTGAAGGAATCCCATAACAACTATCGGTGTTCCTAATGGTAATCCTGCTCCCATTAACCTAGGAACTATACCTAAAGATGTTAATAGATACGCTATTGTTGCACATGCTAATGGCGCTGCAATAAATGGTATAACAAGCTTTGGATTTAAAATACACGGTGCCCCAAATATTATTGGTTCATTTATTCCACATACACTTCCTGGTAATGAAAGATTACCTAATGTTTTATAACGTTTACTTTTGGCTTTGAATGACATATATATATTCATACCTAATGTAGCTCCTGACCCACCTACTAAAATATATGTCATAAGAAAAGCTGATCCAAGTATATTGGGTAATGGCTCTCCTGCATTGTACGCTGTTAAGTTAGCAACATCTAAACTCATATATATAGGCGTCATAATTGAAAATACTACCATAGTTCCATGAATACCAAATAACCATAATACGTGTGCTGCTAAAGTTACTATTAACATCGCTCCAAAAGTTCCGCCTAGTCCTGTTAATGGAGTTTGTACAAATTTATAAATTAATGCATGTATACTTCCAAATGATGTGTTTGCAAAGATTGTTGCAACTACTAAGAATATAGGAACTATAATAAATGACGGAATTAATCCTGCAAAAGATTGTGATATTGTTGGCGGCACTCCATCTGGCATCTTTATAATAAATCCTTTTTTAGTAATAGCTGCGTATAATCTTCCCACAGCTATCCCTACGATTATAGCTACAAATAATCCTGTTGCACCTAACCACTGAAAAGATATAAATGATGCTCCTTCTACCACTGCTAATGGTGTAACTATAAGGAAACATAACAACGAAAGCATACCTGCTATTGGTCCGTTGCAGTTAAAACTTTCTGACATCTTAGATCCTATAGAGAATACTGCATATAATGATAATAGGTTTGTAGTAAATGTTATTGGTATATTTAATATTGGACCTAATCCAGAACTTTTTATGAAATCTTGATATATTCCTACTGGAAGATTTGCTATAAGAGTAAATATTGCACCAACTATAATTACTGACATTACCCCTGCAATACCATCAGATACTGCCTTTAAATATTTATTAGATGTAACTTTATTTACCATTGGCATTACTTTTTCTTGTATTTTAGATGTATTCATTTTCTCTTCCCCCTTATTATTTTGTTAACGCTGCTTTAAGAACCTTTGCACCATTCATCATTCCATAATCAGTGCTATCTATAACTTTAACAACAATACCTCTTGGCTCATACTTTTCCTTAAAATCATCATATAAGAAACTAACTTGTGGTCCTAATAAAAGAATATCTGTCTTATCTTCGTACTCAACAAATTTTGATTGTGGAATTGCAGTTATTTCAACTGGCAAATTGTTTTTCTTTGCTACATTCTCCATCTTTGTTACTAATAAACTTGTAGACATACCAGCTGCACAAATTAAGGTAATTTTTTTCATTATTCTTTCCTCCTAAAATAAATATATAAATTAAAATAAATACTTTTATCAGCTCTTAATTTTCTCTATCATAAATTTTTCATGAATATCAATTATTTCATTTGCTAAATCCTTTACTGTTATTGCGTTCATCAAATGGTCTTGAGCATGTACCATTAATAATGAAATTTCTGTTTTCTCTCCTGCTGCTTCTCCTTGAATCAACTTAGTTTGTATTTCATGAGCAAGATTTAAATCTTCTTCAGATAATTTTAAATTTTCTTTAGCTTCTTCTATCTTACCTTTCTTAGCTAACCTTATTGAGTTCATAGCTTTGCTTCTAGCATTTCCTGCATTTACTATTAATCCAAATACTACTTCTTGATACTCCATATTATCCATTTTCTATTCACCTCTTAATTTTTTATGTTTTCTTGATAATATATAAAGCAATTATCATGCCAAAACTAATAAAACACATAAAATAAAAACCCCCAATTAATGAGAGTTTTTATTAAAGCATTATTATTAACTTAAGAATCCACCTTTGAAGAAACTAGTAATATAGCATATTTCATCATCATCTACTTCAATATTTTCATAGTATTTATTCTTTAATTTATTTATTTCAATTTCGACTAAGTTAAATAACTCTTGATTTTCTGCTATAAATTTCTCCTTTAATTCAAAAGGTTCAGCATTTATTCCTTCATTTAATCTATCTATCATACAGGCTATATGAAGCGTTATTCCTATTAATCTGTTTGTTTCTACTTTCATGTTTATCTTTTTCTGAACTCTTTCATTGAAACACTTTATATGTTCCAAAACTCTTTCTCCATCAATGTGTTTTAAATGTGTTTTAAGAGTTTCTACCATCTTTATATATGTTGTTTCTAAATCAATAACTTTTTGTAATTTATCAATTCCATCCCCAACAAATATATCTTTTAATGAAAGTTTAAATATATCTACATCTATATCAAATGTACTTATTAAAGATATTATCTTATAATCTCTTGATAACCTATTTATCTTATTTTCTATATTTTCTACACCAATTAAATTCATCGTAATAATCTCTATTACATTACTATCATAATTTAATTTATTTTCTAATAAGTTAAGTATACTTTTTGCTCCACCATCACCAGTTGTACATATAGATAATATAGCTAATTTTCTTATACTCTCACTTTGTAAAGGTTCCTTTTCGGTTTCATAGTCAGTAATATATAACTCATTAACTTTTATAATATCGTTTAATATTTCATCAACATTATATCCAAGCATAGCTTTTCTTGTTGCTTCAAGTACGTGTAAAGTGCTTACTAAAGGCATAACTCTAGTTTTTATATTAAACTCTGCTTCTATTTCTTTTGCAAAAGTTGTTAATGAACCCATATCAACTAAAAATAAAATATCCGATTTTATATTTTTGCAAATATATTTCTTAACTCTTTCTAAAACCTTTTCAGGACTTTCTTCTATAGGAGCATTTATTCCTATAGCATAATTATTCCCTAATAATTTATTAGTTGCATTAACCATAGATGTAGCTGTAGATTCTCCATGAGCAATAACTATTACCTTTACTTCTTGCTCTTCTTTTTTTATATTGCATTTATCATATGATAAAAATATAGTTAAAAAACCCGCCTCATCTATAGGCATACTTATATCTAAAGATCTCTCAATTATTTTTAGTAAATCTAACGCTATATTAAATTCAATAGTATTTTCAACTCGAATTTTATTTAATTGTGGATTTATAATCTTTTTATTAGATTTAATTCTCTCTATAGAACTATTAATATGTACAGCCATTCCATAGCAAATCTTCTCACTTAACTTTCTATTTAACCTATCTTCACTGAAGTTAATTATTTCTAATATAACTCTTCTTATATCTCCATCAATAAATCCTTCTAGTTGTGATATATCAAAAGCACAGCTAAAGTTTTTATTAAGATTATTAATATACTTCTTGAAATAATTATCTATATCAAAGTTCATAGTTTCCTGTAAATTTAATTCATCAATTCCTCTATCCTTCAACTGATGATATCTTGCTTCTATTAAATCATATATATTGTTTTCTTCTTTATAGTCCTCAAAGATTATCTCATCATTAATATTATTAAATATACAATACTTCTTATTGATATCTATAAGCTTGTTCCACAATTGTCTATGATCAACTTCTTTATACAATCCCTTTCTTATATATATAGGTAAATCCAAGCTATTAACCTTTATATCTGTTTTTCTACCTGATATGTATTCTGCATAAGCTCTTGCGCATATTAATTGAATATCCACTTTTAATTGTCCTATATTAGCTTCACAGTCATAACTCAATAAAGCTTTTATAGAATTCATAGATACCTTTATTTCTTTATCTAATCTAGCTGATTCATCTTTCATAAATGTACTAATCAAAGAAAATCTCTCTTCAATACTTCTCTCAGCTAAAGATGGAATATGTATTGTCATTGGAATTCTTCTAGTAAATGTTTTTAATAGAACTTTTTCTGGACTTTCTGTAGTAGCGCAAACAATAAGTACTTTTGCCTTTCGCTCAAACTCTGTTTCTCCAAGCCTTCTATATATACCTTTATCCATAAAAGTAAAAAGCATTTCTTGCCCTTCAGATGGTAATCTGTGCACCTCATCCAAGAATAAAATTCCATTATTTGCTTTCTCTATTAATCCTATCTTATCAGAATCAGAACCTGTATAAGCGCCTTTCTTACATCCAAATAGCTGACCTAATAAAAGCTGAGGATTATTTGCATAGTCTGCACAATTAAATGTTATTAATGGAGAGTTCTCTAAAAACTTCTTCATCTCTATTCCATATTTATGTATTAGTGATACAAACATTGATTTTCCTACTCCAGTTTCTCCAAGGATCAACATATTCATACCATTTGGTGGATATAAAACAGATGCTTTAGCTTGTTCAACTGCTGAATATAAACTTTTGTTTTCAGCAACAAAATTGTCTAATACATTCTCATTTAAGATTTTTTTAACTTTAGATTTATTTTTAATTATTGGAGTAAATAATACAGGCTTTCCACATTTCTTGATTACTTTGCCTTCTTCACACAAACGATTTAAATCATTACTTACATTTGCTCTACTTAACCCTAATTCGCTTGCAATATCTATTGTAGTAACACCTTCACCATCATATAATTCAACTAATTTATTAAATACCTCATCTATTCTTCCCAATTTCATTCCCCCAATATCTTACTTAATTAAAATATTATGTTGATTTTTCCTAAATTATATGATAACATTTACAATCATTTCACATTTGTATTATTTTTGTATTTTTATAAATATTTTAATATAGGAGTTTTTATTATGTTTCAAACTTTACCTCTTGATAAAATTAAATATCTATGTAATTTAACATTTAATACCTTTAACACTTCTGTATGTTATATTTCTAATGAAAATAACATACTGTATTCTGTTAAAAATATGCCATCAACGGATATATCAATAGATTTCGATAAATTACTTATCAAGTTATCTATGAGTTACCGCACCTTAAATCTTCCAATACTAGTTACCACTAAGCATGGTTTTAAATTTTTAATAATTAACTTAATCTTTAAAGAGCATATAGGAGCCATAATTATTGGACCATTTTTAAATAGTCCTATAGATAAAATTTGTATCTACAATAATAAATATATTTTAAATATCGATAAGAATCTTATATATAAGTATTATAGCGAGATTCCAATTGTAAAAACATCAACTATATTAAATTGGATTAGTCTACTTTTTTTCTCTATTTACAATATTCCTATGTATAGTGATTATATCCTAAAGGATGATAATTCCTGCTTGGACATTAACTTTAAAGTAAAAAATACATATAAAACCTTATTAACTACCAATAGACAAAATACTACTCATCATCATAGTAACAAGCTTATAAGGTCTATTTATAATGATATAAAAACAGGAAACATAGACAAGCTCTTATTAGATTTAAAAGCTAAACCTGATGGTGAATTAGGTACTGTTGTTAAAAGTAATGACCTCAGAAACAGAAAAAACTTAATTATAGCACTAATAACCTTGTGTACTCAGGCATCTATTGATGGTGGTGTATCATGCGAGGATGCTTTTACCCTTAGTGATTCATTCATTCAAAATATTGAAGAAATTAATAATATTAGTTCACTTATTACCATAGAAAGTAAAATACCTATTACCTTTGCTGCAAAAGTAAAAGAAGTACAGAAATTTAACTACTCTAAAATTACTTGTACTTGCATAGACATAATTTTAAAGCATCTATACGAAGATATTTCGCTTTCAAAAATTAGTGATATGTTAAATTTATCCCCACCATATATATCTTCAAAATTTAAAAAGGAAGTAAAAGTTGCTTTAAGCGAATACATATTAAAATGTAAAATTGATGAAGCCAAATATCTTTTAACACATACTAATTATTCTATATTAGAAATTTCAACTTTATTGTATTTTCATGATCAAAGTTATTTTACTAAAACTTTTAAGCGATTCACTGGTATAACACCTAAAAAATATGCTTCTAAAAGTTCTATATAAAAAAATGCCTCAGCTTATTTGCTGAAGCATTTTTATTTTATATTTTTATTAATAGTGCTAAAGTTCCAGCAACTATTAAACTTAACCCAATTAAGGATTTTTTTGAAAGTTTCTCTTTTAGAAATATATATGCAAATCCTACAGTTACTAATATACTTAATTTATCTATAGGTACAACTACACTAGCTAGTCCATCTTGTAAAGCCTTGTAATAACATAACCAGGAGCCACCTGTAGCAATACCTGATAAGACTATAAATGCTAAACTTCTACGATCTATGTTTTTAATTTCATGTTGCTTTTTTGTTATAAATACAATTATCCACGACATAATTAAAACAACTATTGTTCTAATGGCAGTTCCCAAATTTGATTCTACATTTTCAATTCCTATTTTAGCTAAAATAGAAGTTAATGATGCGAATACCGCTGAAAGTGATGCATATAATAACCAGGCTTTATTTTTTAATCCTTTCACATCTTCATCTAAATTTTCTAGTTTTTCTTCTTTTTTTTGAATCATTAAATAAGTACCTATTGCTATCCCGATCATTCCGATTATCATATTTATTGTAATTTTCTCACCTAATACTATAAATGCTAATATCATAGTTAAAATCGTACTAGATTTGTCTATTGGAACAACTTTATTTACATCTCCTATTTGTAACGCCTTAAAATAACAAAGCCAAGATGCTCCTGTAGCCATTCCTGAAAGTATTAAAAACACATAACTTTTAGTACTTATTTCATTTAATGTCCATTGTGATCCTACTAGAAAAACCATCATCCATGAAAAAATCAAAACCACTACTGTCCTTATAGCCGTTGCAACATGAGAATCTACATCCTTTATACCAACTTTAGCTAGTATAGATGTAGCCCCTGCAAATATTGCTGAGGCAAATGCGTATATAACCCACATAAAATTTCTCCTTTAAAACTAATCTTTATATTATATTTCTACTTTCTTAATAAGATACTTATCATCAATTAATATTAATTATTATAAATGTATATAGTAACTTTTTCTATATTTCTATTATAAACTTTTATTTTTCTATTAAATACAATTTAATTATTTTCACATATAACTTTGTAAATTTTTTTAATTATTTCATTTTTTATTTAGTTGCAATTGCAACTATCTTAGCATTATAATATATAAGGCAAAACAAATAGAAAGGATTTATCTATGAATAATAAGAATAACGAATACTTTGGAAGATATATTTCAATTCTTTATCGTCAATCTAGTGTATTTTATTCAAAAGAATTTCATAAATTCGGTATTGGTGCTGGTCAATACATGTTTATGATTCATCTATACAAAAATGATGGTATAAGTCAGGAAAAGCTTTCCGAACTTATAAATATAGATAAGGGCACTACTGCCAAAGCAATAAAAAAACTTGAAGAGCTTGGTTATGTAGAAAGAAATAAAGATATCTCTGATAAAAGAGTAAATAAAATCTACTTAACAGAAAAAGCCTTAGAAATTAAAGATGAATTTCTTGCAAGCTTAACGAAATGGGAAGATATACTTACTTCAAATTTAAGCGATGAAGAAATTCTTTATGGATTGAAAATATTAAATAAGTTAACTAAAAATGTTTCAAAAAACTAGGAGGTAATACATGAGTAATCAAAAATATTTAGCTGAAGAATCTATTGGAAAACTACTTTTAAAATATTCTATTCCTGCAATTATAGGAATGTTAGTAAATGCCTTATATAATATCGTCGATAGAATGTTTATAGGTCGTATACCTGAGGTTGGTTCTTTAGCCTTAACTGGAGTTGGTATTACAATGCCAATCATGTCTATACTTTTAGCATTTGGTATGCTTATAGGTATAGGTTCAACTGCCAATATCTCATTAAATCTTGGTCGTGGTAAGAGAGATGTTGCTGAAAAGTTAATTGGTAATTCAGTTACATTAAGTCTAATCGTCGGTATTGCTATAACTGCTATAGGACTTATATTTTTAAACCCTATATTAAACATATTTGGTGCTAGCGCAAATACTTTATTTTATGCTAAGGAGTATATAACAGTAATATTAATTGGATCTACTTTTAATATTCTTTCTTTTGCATTAAGTAGTACAGTTAGAGCCGATGGTAATCCCCAAATGGCATCATTCACAATGATCGTTGGATGTATTACTAATGTTATTTTAGACTATGTTTTTGTATTTGTATTTAATATGGGAATCAAGGGGGCTGCCTTAGCTACTGTTATTTCACAAGCACTTACATTCTTCATTATTTTATTCTATTATACAAAAGGTAAATCCAACTTAAAGTTAAAAACACAAAACTTAAAGCTTGAAAAGAGTTTAATAATGATGACTTTTGCTATAGGAATTGCTCCTTTTGCTACCCAAATAGCAAATAGCTTAGTACAAGTTGTAGCAAATAATGCTTTAAAAACTTATGGAAATGACTTAGCTATTGGTGCTATGACAATTATCAGCTCATTAAATATGGTATTTATGATGCCTATATTTGGTATAAACCAAGGTTGCCAGCCAATAATAGGTTTTAATTACGGTGCTAGAAAATTTGAAAGAGCCAAAAAGACATTTATATATGCCACTATAGCAGCCACAGTAATATGCACTATTGGTGGAATATTAATTCAATTATTCCCTCAAGTTGCAATAAGCATATTTAATAACGAGGCTGAACTTACTGAACTAGCTGTTAAAGGCTTAAGAATTTATTTACTTATGATGCCTATAGTAGGAATTAACATAGTAGCAACAAGTTACTATCAATCAGTTGGAAAAGCTAAAATGTCTATGTTCGTAAGTTTATTAAGACAAGTTATTCTTCTAATTCCATTCACATTAATATTGCCTACATTTATAGGCTTAGATGGAGTATGGGCTGCTGGTGCTTGCGCCGACTTACTATCTGTAGTTATTACAATAATATTAATAGCTAAGGAATTTAAATCATTAAATAAACTTGCTATTAAAGAGAATGTGGAAGCTCCTTTAGATGTGGTTACTAACTAAATAAATTGTTCGCTAAACTCACAAAGAGAAATATTGCCTTCGGCAAGAGAAATATTTTGCTTACGCAAAAGAGAAATGTATGTCTACGACATAGATAAATATTAGCTTACTCCAGGATAAAAAAATACCTACGGCATGAATAATCATCTGCCGTAGGCATTTTTCTCTTCACCAAAGGTTAATATTTCTCTGTCAGAATGACATATTTCTATGACGAAATCACATTTTTCTTAGCGTTAGCTAACATTTCTCTTGTGAGCTCCGCGAACAATATATTTCAAGTTTTAATTAATTTTCTTTTTTAGAAATAAAATAGATAATAGTAAATCCAAGTATTAGTGCTAATATTGAATATATAATATTAGTATTAGCTACTTCACTAGGATATATAGCTATTATTGATCCCATAACAAAACCTAATATCATCATATAAGTTTTTCCTGGATACTTCTTTATTAACTTTTCAATAATCTTTGTAGTTAATACAACTCCTATTAATACCCCTATTCCAACAGGAATTAGAAATTTAATATTGAATGTATTAATTGCATCTAAGGTTACATCATACAATCCTAAAATTAATAATATAAAAGAACCACTTATCCCTGGTAATATAAGTGCTACTGCAATTATTATACCAGCTAAAACTAATAACCCTATATTAAATATTCCTGTGCCTTCTATAGCTATGCTAGCTACCTCATTACCACCTGATAAAAATAATGCTAAAATAAAGCCAATAATTAAAAATATGTAATTAAAATTACTTTTCCCTATAGATATTGCTTTTCTATATAAAGTTGGTATTCCTCCAAGGATTACTCCAATAAAGAAAAATGCCATTAGAGTTGGAAACCTATCTAAAGCTTTATCAATTATCCTACTAAAAGCTAGTACTCCTACAATTCCACCTAAAGCTAGTTCAAATATTAACTTACTATGTTTTCTCCAGTCCTCAAAAAATGAACCTACTGCATGAATTAAATCATCATATACATTTAATATTATAGCCATGGTTCCCCCACTTACCCCTGGTACCATAGTTGCAACGCTTATCGCTATACCTTTTAGAAAATTAACAAACAATCTCATATCTTTACACCTACTTAACACTATTTACTTCAAATTCTTGAAATCTATACTTTTGTCCAGTTGGATTAACTTTCCCCTCTGGAACTTCTTCTATAAACATATCATAAGGTCTTACAAACAAACCACATTCTCCATATAATGCTCTATATAAGACCATAGTTTCTTGTGTTTCTGAATGCTTTACAAAGTCTTCAACTAAATACAAATCACCTTTAAAATGTCTAAATATCTTCCCTCTAGAATTAGTTATATCCCTCATCACTTTCTCCTTTATATGTACTAAATCTTATTTGAATATATTTTATCTTAATCCATAAATATATTCAAATAAGATTTTATAACAAATTATAATTTTATATTCAACCCTGTATTAGTAAATAGGAAATGACAAGCTTAAATCAACATTATCGTTAACTTAATACTTGTCACTTATCCTTATTAATAAACATTAATATTTACTTAAATTTTAATTCGTAACTGTTTCTTTTATTCTTATTTCTGGTATTATTTCATTTTCTTCATACTTAAAATACTTTTCATGTACATCCATAAAGTAATTCCCACAAAGATATAAAGGATATAATACCCATAACATTGTTATATTAACATCAAAGCTAAATTTAGACCATATAGTAAGAACTACTATAAATGTACATAATACACTTACACTTACTATATAAATCAATTCTTTTATATCTTTTACTTTATTAACCTTTAAGTTAATAACAAATAATATTACTGTTAAAATCGAATATAACCCACTCATCATCATATTTTCTATGTTATAAATATCTATGCCATACTTCTTCATATAAAGCACATATTGTAACTTATCTACATTTTCTTTCCACATCTTACTCCAAAAATCAAAATCTGACCACTTATTCGGAATCATATCTAGTGGAATAGAAAGATTTAATTTTGTAATCTTAAAGAATATTGCTACAGTAATTATTGCCATGGAAATATATATTATTTTTAATACTGGTTTTCGTTTTGCTTTAAAGAAATAAGTTATAACTTTAATTAATATTAACACTAAAGCTATTATAGGTAATACCATTGAAAATACTTTAGCAAAACTATGATATATTCCTCCACTAACTGCCATTTCTTGAATTCCGAACGTTGTTTTAAATTCTTCTACCTTATTTAGTGTCATATCTGTTCCATTAATAGTTAAGCCATCTAAAACCTCATTATCATCCTCTAATAATTGAACAATAATATTAGATTTTGTACCATCATGAATTCCCCTTACTATTAATTTTCTTTCCCCATAAGTTATCTCTTTACCAATAGAATGTGTACTTCCAAACAATTTATATGATGTTTCTGTGTCTATAAGACAACCGTCTTTATCATCTTGAAATAATAATGCTCCATCAAATAATAAAGATGAATTTCCCCTTATAGCTAATACCTTAAGATCATTTGCATTTCTATTTAAATCAACATTTATAGCTGATTGTAATGATTTTTCCGTCCAACCAACTACTGATATATCACTTTTATTTTCTTCAATATTCTTAATTGTATCTGCTCTAATATTACCATTCTCAAAATAGAAATTTATAGTATTATTCTCTTTTTCTATATTATTTGTATAGCCTAAGGTAATTCCCCAGCACATAACTAAAGCAAAAATAAGGATTACCTTAATTATATGCTTTACTTGCCTTATCATTCAGTCTCCAAGCGAACTCTATCGCCATCTTCAACTGTTTTATTACTACTTATTATAACTTGTTCACTTCTTGAGAATGAACCTTCTTTTAAAGCCGCAAATTCATTATCTTTCTTTTCTATTTGAACTTCATATTTTCTTGCTACTTTTTCTGATCCTAACACTGTTTCTTTTTCACCAACAGCTAAAACATAGTAACTATTATTCTCGCCTTGCCTTAACGCTGCTAAAGGAACACAAGTAGAATACTTCTTAGCCTGACTTGAAATAATAATTTCTCCTGTATCATCAATTTCACCTGTACCTGCAGGTAAAACTACTGTTACATTTAAGAAATCTGCACTTTCTTCGCTTTTTGAAATGGCTTCTATAGTTAAATTCTCTACATATCCACCACTACTTAACTTTAACGCTACAGTTTGCCCTTGTTTTACCGTAGTTCTCTTACTAGATTCAATTTGTCCAACAAACTTATATCCACTTTCTTTGTCTGCTATTGAAACTACAGCGTCAGATGTAACTCCTCCATTTTCAGCAAATACACTTGTAACAATTCCTTCTTTAGGTGATGTTACCTTGCCATTTGCATCTAGTAGAGGTTGTAATTTCCCTAACTCTTCGTAATACTCATCTAGCTTTAATGAATCTTTAACATCTTGTAGAGTACGATCTAAATCTACTGTGTCATTAGCCTCTGCTACAGCTGATGCATGCATTGATTTTTTACTTTCATAATCGCCTTTTAAACTTTCTTCCATAGCTTTATCTTTTTCTTCTTCTGGTAAAGCTTGATAATCTTCTAAAGCTTTCTTAGCTTTATTCATTTCTTCTAATGCATTTGATATATTACTATTTTTAGAAGCTATAGCCCTATTGTAATCTTCTTTGGCTCTAGCTAAAGTCTTTTCCTCACTTGAAATATTCTCATTTATTTCATCTATTTTTTTTTGTAAAGCTTCGGTATTTAGTTCTACTAATACATCTCCTGTTTTTATTAGTGTCCCAATACTTACATTTACGTATTCGATTTTCAGACCTTCTATTATAGAAATCTTTTCTTCTCTATTTTTAACTACTCTTCCTGATGCTTTAACTTCATCAACCATAGTTTTTACTTTTGGTTTTTCTGTTTTAATAACAGGAATCGTTAAAGAATCTGCAAATCTCGATAACATAGTGCATCCTATCATAATCAATAAGAATGCACCTAAATATTTAACTGCTTTCTTCTGCAGCGTATCTTTTCCTTTTTTAACATACTCGAAGTTAATAATTTTCTTTACTTTTTGTTTCATACTCATAACTCATCATTCCTTTACTGCTGATGCTGCAATACCTTGCTCTAAATAACTTTGGCCTGCAAAGAATACTATTATTGCTGCTATTAATGTAACAGCTGATGCCGTAAATGCTATATCTGCATTTTCTAAGGTTATATTAGGTAGATAAATTGATAACGGCCATAAACTCTTATCTTTTAAGAAAGTTAATGGTTGCTCTATTAGATTCCAAAGCTCTAAGAACTGTAAAATCACCGCAGACATTATACCTGGCATACCTAATGGAATACCTATTTTAAAAAATATCTTTAATTCACTTGCCCCATCTATTCTTGCCGATTCTATAATAGCTTCTGGTATATTGCAGAAAAACCTATACATTATAAAAATCGAGAATGTTGAAAAGATAGCTGGCAATATGATACTCCAATGAGTATCTAACATTTTAAAAGAATCTAATACTAAATAGCTCGATAGCATAGTTACTTGGAAAGGCATTAGCATTACCACTATGTATAAGGTAAATAATATTTTCTTAAATCTAAAGTTATATCTTGCAAACCCCCAAGCTGCCGCTATTCCCACTACAAGTTGTCCAGCAATTGATAAGAATACTATCTTAACTGAATTCCAGAACATCACAAAAAACTGTGGTGTATCTAATAATAGCTCAACGTAAGATCTTATAGTTGGATATTTAGGTAGTAGCCCCCAACTAACAAAATCCTTTCCTTTTCCTAATACTGGTGCAAGGTGTCCTGTTAGCTCGGCCTTTCCCATAAAAGATCCTGCTATTAAAAAGATAACTGGAAAGCACATAAATAAAGATAGTATAACTAATATAAGAAATATAATCTTTTTCTTCATTTTAGTAATCTCCTCTCTAATCTTGATTTTCCCATGCCCTCTGTAGAAGCATAATTAATCCAAATATTATTACTGCCATTACTACAGACGCAGCAGCCATCTTTCCAAATGACATCTCTCTAAACCAGTTATTAAATAAATGTTGTAATAAATACATACTCTTATCCGGATAATCTCCAGCTACTAAGTAAGCTTCTCTAAATACCTTAAAAGAATTAAGTAAAGATAAAACAGCTACTGTATATAATGTAGGTTTTAAGCAAGGTAATGTTATCTTAGTAAAACATTTTAAATCCCCCGCTCCATCAACCTTTGCTGATTCGTAAATTTCCTTTGATATTGCATTTAGTCCTGCTAACCATAATATTATTGTATATCCAAGATTCTTCCATATATAACTGAATACTAATACCCAAAAAGCATATCCTGTGCTCATCCAATCTTGACCTGCCATATTAAAATTATTTAATACTCCGCTCAATACCCCTTGTTCATGAAATACTATATTCCATATAAGTACCACTGAAGCTATTGGAACAGCCATAGGTATTAAAAAAGCAGTTCTTAAAATTTGAGATGCCTGTACAAATTTATTTAAGAATACTGCTATAGCAAGTGATATTGCTAGTAATAAAGGTATACATACTAACACAAACTTTATTGTATTTTGTGACGCTAACTTAAAAGCAGCATTTGAAAATATATCATAATAATTTTCAAGTCCAGAAAACTCTCTTGAAATTGCACTTTGAAAAGATCTAATAAATACATCTAAGAAGGGAAGCAGCGTAAACACTGCTACCCCTATTAGACTTGGTAAAATAAAATATAATGGTGCTTTATTTATCTTCTTCTTTCTTTTTACCTTTTCCATATTACTCCGCCAAATATAAATCTAAATTATCTACTATTGTATTAATAGCATCATCTAAACTACTATTTCCTAAAGCATATGCTTCAAACTGTTTAGCTACTTCAGTTAGTAATACTCTATTAACTGTTCCAGCTACAGTTAAACTTTCTATTTCACCTATTAATCTATTAACATCTTCTTCATTTGGCAGGTATTGTTTAACTTCATGCATAGTTCCATCTTCGTCTTGCCATCCCATTGTTCCACCAAAGTAATGTTGTGTTTGTTCATCAAATTCTGGTTGCCACTCTTTGTCTATTTCAAATTGCTTTTTGAAACTTTCCTTATTGACAGTTATTCCTTGTCCATAATATCTTTGTTGAGATTTTTCAGTAAATAATTCCTTTATAAACGCTTTTGCCTCTTCCTTATTCTTACCTTTAGCATTCACCCCTAGAGCATCTATAGGCATAAATACTTTTTCATCTCCTCTTGTTAGCATCTTGTAATCTAAATCTTTATTATTTAATAATGCAGTAACTAATGACTGATATCCCCATGATGAATCTAATCCACCATACATTAATGAACTTGCATCATCTCCATCCATTAACAATGAATCTGCATAAATAGAAGGCATTAAGTAATTATTTATTTCATAAACACTCCACATTCCTTCATTTTGATCTTCAAATTCTTCACCATCTGGATTTTCTTCGAACTCATCATTAGGCTCAACAACTTCTGTTTCTGTGCTCACACCACCTTGGAATTTATCATTCCATACCGCTTCCATCTTTTTATTATATCTTTGCATATTTTCATCTATAGCTGTATATAACTCTTTAGTCTTTTCAAAGAAATTATTTAATGCGTCAACATTTATAGTTTTATCACTATTTAACCAATCATTTCCGTATAGGTAATATAATGAATAAACTAAAGTTTTTGGTGAATAATAATCATTAAATATTCTCTTATCCGGATTTTCTTTTCCCATTTTCTTTGCTAATTCTACAAATGAATCAAAATCTGATACTGAATCTAATACATCTTTGTTTCCAAGTAACATTGGGAATTTAACCTTAGTAGGGAATTGATATATCTTTCCATCAACAGTATACGCATCCGCTATATTCTTAAATATTAAATCTTGACTTGTATATTCTGATATAACATCACTTATATCTTCTAAAAGTCCTTTTTCTATATAAGACTCTACTGGTAGACCATCTAGTAAAATAACATCTGGACCATTTCCTGCAGCTATCTCAGTATTTAATGTTTTAAGTGCATCTGCCTCAGTAACGCCTTCTTCTCCCCAGCTCATACCAATTTCATATTTGACATAAGTATCTGGATTTGCTTTTGCATAAGAAGAAACTGCTTGTCTAACTTGATCATTTTCTAATAATGAATATATTCTTAATTGTTTATCTGGTACTGAAGGAACATTAGCATCATAACTATAATTAATAATAGCCATTTCGTTATTGTTCCAATCATTAAATATTGCTAAAAACTCATTGTTTTCCTTTTCAACAAATCCCATTATATTCATTTCTGAATCACCAAAAGAACTTAGTGCTCCATCAATAAGTTGTTTAGTAGCTTGTGATTCCATATCATATTCGTATAATCCTAAAGTAGTATAGTAATATAACTTGCTATCGCTACCTGAGTTAAGGAAGTTAGGATAATATTGCACGTTATTACCTAATATTTCTTTTTCTAACTTTTCTAAATTACCTTTTTCTTCACCAGTATTAATATCAAACTCAGTTATTGTTTCAAATCCATATACAATAAGTGATTCTCCTACTAATGAAAAACTATTAAAATAATCATCTATACTATACTCATTCTTTACCTCGAATGTTTGTCCATCTAATTGAACTATAGCATTTCCTTCCCAAGTTGAATAGAATATATCTCCATTATTAGCCAATACAAATTGAGAATAACCTGGATTCATTCCTTCTTCAGATGAAGTAGTTGTAAATTCAATATCTTCAACAGTTCCATCTTGGTTTACAACTGCATACTTATATTCTATGTTTTCAAACATATCCTCTTTATTCGATGTATCTTCTTCACCTTCAGCTGGTGGTGTCCAAGGTTCCATAAAATAATAATTAATAAGTATTCTACCATCCTTCAACATATTGGATGAATTAGTTACTGTTTCCTTACCATCTTGTTTAGGTAATTCTATTTTTGTCTCACTCCAAGTTTGTCCACCATCTTCAGATATAAGAGACGTTAAACCACCTTCGTAGTTCTGAGCTACCATTCCAATTTTATTTTCTTCTAGCTTAATTACATTTTGAATGTAGACCTCTTTAGGCCCTTCATATCTCTCTTCAATATACCTTCCCATAGTAGACTTCTTAGTACCTCCACCAGAACAACCGACAGCAGATACCATCAAAGCAAGAGACATTGCTATTGAAAAGATTCTTTTTAGCTTCTTACTCATAAATTCCTCCATACTTATTATATTTAATATTATATTTTTACTTTTTATCTTATAATACCATTTTTTGTTATTGTATACTACTTATATTACCTTAAAATTTCATTACAATTTAGTTACAATTTGTTTTCATTTAATTTTATATGCAATATTTTTCCTATCGTCGAATTTATAAGGCCATAGTCATAAATTTCAATTTAAAGCTTTACTTATTAGACTATTTTACTTAATAAAATGTTCACAGAAATATTAATTTTTGAAATTTTATTAAGTAACTATTTTGGTACAAAAAAAAAGCCAGCTTTCGCTGACCTTTTAAACTATCCACTTCTTATTTCCAGTAAATGAAATATTTAACCATTTATTATATTTAATATGCTTCATAGCATCATTTATTTCTTCTCTTACACTATCCATTTGGTCTAAAGTCTTTAGTTTACTGTTTTGATTATAGACAAAATCTATTTCAATCCTAAGTTCTCTACCTATCTTAGAAACTCTAGCTATTGAATCTTCAAATCTATACTCTTCTTCAATCTCTTTTACTAATACATATATATCTTCATTTATTTCATCATCGGCTTTAACAGCAATAATCTCTTTGAAACTTTCCATAAATGTCTTTATAGGTAATCTTAAAAATACTATTGATACTATTAAAGTCATCGCTGGATCTATATATGGATTTAAGAATTTAAATTTACTTGCAGATAAAACTATCGCAATTAAAAATCCTACTAATACAGCTGCACTTAATATTGTATCCATTAACCATTGGTTAAATTCCGCCTTAAGCAATTCTGAAGACAAACTTTTGGCTTTACTTTTAATATAAAAAGAAATAATTCCACACCCTAAAACAGATATAACTGAATATATTATAGCTAGTCCAAATTCTACAGAATTCCCTCCACTTATTATAGTTTTTACTGCTCCAACTAATGTAAATAAACACATTATTAGTATTACTAGAGATTTAATTGATATAACTAAAGGCTCTAAAATATGTTTTCCAAAAGGAAACTTTTCTACGTCCTTTTGAGACATAAAATTACTTATAAATAAGGATAACATTGATAATAATAAACTGATAAATGAATATAATCCATCGAAAATAATCATCTCAGAATCTATCGCTCATCCCCATGCAATACCAAATAGTGCAAAGAATAATGCACCTAAAACTGATAATTTTAATACTTTGTTTTCTACTTTCATTATCTTCACCACTCCTTTAAATATTTTTGCTTAATACCATAATACTAAATTAAATTCTACTTGGTAATGATTAAGATGCTCAAAAAATACTACTAATATATTTAATTTTAAATTATTAAAAATTTACTTATAGCATAAATGTACCTTGAAAAATATTGTTATTTTTTTAACAACAAACTGAATATTCAGAATATTTTCCATATTAGAAATATATTTATAATTTAATTACCTATTGAAACGTTCCGCATTTGATGGTAAAATCATTAATGAATTTACTATTAATTAAGAATTATTATTGATATCGTTTTAACAAACTAAATTAATATATTAGAAAATCGGAGGTATAAGCAATGAGACAAGAATGGACAGGCTTTAATAAAGGCCAATGGCAAAAGAGTGTTGATGTAAGAAACTTTATCCAAACTAATTACACTGCTTACGAAGGAGATGACAGTTTCTTAGCTGGTGCTACTGAAGCAACTAAAAAGCTTTGGGATGAAGTTAGTGAACTTTTCAAAAAAGAAAGAGAAAATGGCGGAATATTAGACTTAGATACTGAAACAGTATCAGGAATAAACGAATATAAAGCTGGTTACATAGATCAAGCTTTTGAAAAAATAGTTGGTGTTCAAACTGACGCTCCATTAAAAAGAGCTGTTATGCCTTATGGTGGAATAAGAATGGCAGAAGGTGCTGCTCACTCATACGGATATGAAGTAAGCCCAAAAATCTCTGAAATATTCAGCAAATATAGAAAAACTCATAACCAAGGTGTTTTCGATGCTTATACTACTGAAATGAGATTAGCTAGAAAATCAGGTGTTATTACAGGTCTTCCAGATGCTTACGGTAGAGGAAGAATCATAGGTGACTATAGAAGAGTTGCTCTATACGGGGTGGACAGATTAATCCAAGATAAAGAACAACAAAAATTAAGCTTAGAAGTTAAGACTATAGATGAAGATGTAATAAGATTAAGAGAAGAATTATCTGACCAAATAGTTGCTTTAAAAGAATTAAAAGGATTAGCTGCAACTTACGGATTTGATATATCAGGACCAGCTACTAACGCTAGAGAAGCTATCCAATGGTTATACTTTGGATTCTTAGGTGCTATAAAAGACCAAAACGGTGCTGCTATGTCACTTGGTAGAACTTCTACATTCTTAGATATATATATAGAAAGAGATTTAAGAAACGGTGTTATCACTGAAGAAGAAGCTCAAGAATTAATGG
>OGIX01000313.1_pt1 | contig 41452 bp, 36 predicted proteins | sample 1571901 | NCBI WGS metagenome assembly OGIX01 (sample SAMEA2582102, study PRJEB24529) | metagenome | biome: Human gut stool | place: China | collected 2011
AGAGCATTAGTATATAAATTTTTGAAAAAATGTTATTATATTATTAGAAAAATATTCAATTAAATACATAAAAAGTATTTAATTTTTAGAGAGAAATGGGGGCTATAGATGAATATTAGAGATATATTTGATCAAAAGAAGCTAGTATTTTCCTTTGAGGTATTTCCACCTAAAAATACCTCACCAATAAAAAATATATATAAGGCTTTAAATGAATTAGTGAAATTAGAACCAGACTTTATAAGTGTTACCTATGGGGCAGGAAGAAGCACTGTAAATAATAAGACCACAGAGATATCATCACTAATAAAAAATATTTATGGGATTGAGGCGTTGGCACATTTAACTTGTATTTCATCAACTAGAGAGCGAATAAGCGATATAACTGAAAGATTAAGACTTGAGGATGTTGAAAATATATTAGCTCTTAGAGGTGATGATAATGGTACAAGTTGTGGAGATTTTAAGTATGCGAATGAATTAATAAGTTATGTTAAAGGGAACAAAAATTTTAATATAATAGCTGCATGTTATCCAGAGGGACATATTGAAAATAGAGATGTTAAATTGGAAATTGATAATATAGAAAGAAAAATTGAATGTGGTGTAACTAGCTTCATTTCGCAGTTGTTTTTAGATAATAATACTTATTATGAATTTTTAGAAGAGGTATATAAAAGAAATATTAAAACTAAGATACAAGCAGGAATAATGCCTGTTATAAATGCGAAACAAATGAAGAGAATAACAGAGCTATGTGGAGCGACTATACCTTTAAAGTTTAAAAAGATAATGGAGATGTACGAAAATAATCCTGAAGCATTAACACAGGCAGGTATAGCATATGCAACAGATCAGATAATAGATTTATCATCCAGTAGAGTAGATGGTATTCATCTGTACACTATGAATAATCCATATGTTGCTAAGAATATAAGTAAGAATATAGGGAAAATAATAAATTCAATAAATGAAGTTCAAAATGTATAGTTAAAAAGGAGATTGTGAGATGGAAAAAGTAGAAAGTTTTGAATTAGATCACAGAAAGGTAAAGGCACCTTATATAAGAAAATGTTGTGTATTAGGTGGAGAGAAAGGTGATAAAGTAAGTAAGTTTGACATTAGATTTCTTCAACCTAATAAAGAAGCTTTTGGGACAGCAGCTATGCATGGGTTAGAGCATTTATTAGCACATACTTTAAGAGATAAGTTAGAAGGTGTAATAGACTTATCACCAATGGGTTGTAGAACCGGTTTTTATTTAACTATTTGGGGAGATAGAAACTGTAATGACATAAAGGAAGCAGTAGAGTATTCATTAAATAAAGTTTTAGAAGCAACAGAAGTTCCGGCAAAAAATGAAGTGCAATGTGGTAATTATAGAGATTTATCATTATTTGGAGCACAAGAATATGCTAAGGAAGCATTAGAAAAAGGGTTTTCACTTAATATTTATGGAGAATAACTTAAAAATTGATATAAATGAGGTATTGAGATATCTAGGATATAGAGGTCAAGAAGTAACAAAGGAACTTATAAAAGATGTTGAAGAAACTATTAAAGAAGGCAAAGCATTATTTAAGCCTAAGTATGTTTATAGAGAATTTAATATAGTAAAAGAGAATCATGAAATATTATTACTGGGAAGTAACTTAATTTTAAAAGGTAAAGACATATATAATTTATTAAAAAGTAGTGATAAATGTATAGTTATGGCGGCGACTATTGGAAGTGCTATAGAAAGAAAAGTTAAGCTTTATAGCAAATATAATTTGACTAAAGCATTAATATTAGATTCTTGTGCCACAACAGCTATTGAAGAAGTATGTGATAATTTACAAGAAAGTATAAGTAAAGGAATACTTAAAGGTGAAGAAAAATTCACCTTTAGGTATGGTCCAGGATACGGAGATTTAGCTTTAGATATACAAAAAGAAATTGTATCTATACTAGATTGTGAGAGAAAAATAGGTCTTAAGGTTTCAGGTGATATGGTTCTATTTCCTAGGAAATCTGTAACAGCAATAATAGGGATAACTAATAAAGAGAGAAGCAAAGATAAATGCAAGGATTGTAATAACTTTGAAAGATGTAGCTATAGAAAAGGGGATAAGAGGTGTGGATGTTAGAGAGTTAATAAAAGAAAGAGTGGTTATATTTGATGGAGCTATGGGAACTATGCTTCAAAAAAGAGGATTAAAGCTAGGAGAAAATCCAGAAATAATTAATTTCACAAATGAAGAGATAGTAATTGATATACATAAAGAATACATAAAAGCTGGAGCAGATATCATAACTACAAATACCTTTGGGGCTAATGAAGTTAAATTAAAAAACACACCATATTCAGTAGAAAAAGTTATAGCAAAAGCAGTAACTTTAGCTAAGAAGGCAAGCTTTGGAGAAGATGTATTAGTAGCTTTAGATATAGGGCCAATAGGAGAACTTATAGAACCAATGGGAACATTATCTTTTGATAATGCAGTAAAGATATTTAAAAGGGTGGTAAAGATTGGAGAAAAGGCTGGAGTAGATTTGATTTTAATAGAAACTATGACGGACCTTTATGAAATGAAAGCTGCAATATTAGCCTCCAAAGAAGAAACATCATTACCGATATTTGCAACTATTACCTTTGAGGAAGATGGAAGAACTTTTACAGGCTGTTTACCAGAGAGTATGGCGATAACTTTAGAAGCTCTAGGAGTGGATGCGCTTGGAGTAAATTGCTCTTTAGGACCAAAAGAACTTTTGCCAATTGTAAAAAGAGTAGTTTCAAACACTAATATTCCAGTAATGGTACAACCTAATGCGGGGTTACCTAAGATTATTGATGATGAAACTATATATGATATTATTGCTTTAGAGTTTAGGGAGAGAGTAGAGGAATTTATAAAGTCAGGGGTGTCTATTGTAGGAGGATGCTGTGGAACAACACCAGAATTTATAGAAGAATTATCTAAACTTAAGAACTTAGAGATATTAGACAGAAAAAATATTATTAAGTCTGTACTAACAACACCTTCTAAAGTTGTTGAAGTAAATGAAGTAAGGGTTGTTGGGGAAAGAATAAATCCTACAGGAAAGAAGTTATTTAAAGAAGCTCTTAAGAAAAATGATTTAGATTATATAATAAGACAAGCTATAGAACAAGTTGAAGCAGGGGCGGAGCTTTTAGATGTTAATGTTGGATTACCTGAAATAAATGAAGAAGAAGCTATTGTTAAGATAATTAAAGAAATCCAATCTATTTTAGATATACCCCTTCAGATAGATTCTAATGATCCAAAGGTTATAGAGAAAGCTTTAAGATATTATAATGGTAAACCTATAGTTAATTCTGTAAATGGCGATGATAATATTTTAGATAGCATTTTACCTATAGTTAAGAAGTATGGGGCTGCTGTAGTAGGACTAACTTTAGATAGTAATGGAATACCTAACAAAGCTATAGATAGATTTAAGATAGCAGAAAAGATAGTAAATAGAGCTTTAGAGTATGGAATAAAAAGTGAGGATATATATATAGACCCATTAACACTTACTGTATCTGCACAACAAGAAGAGGTAGTAGAAACATTAAAAGCTCTAAAAATGATAAAAGAAAAGTTAGGTGTTAAAACAGTATTAGGTGTATCTAACATATCCTTTGGAATGCCTATGAGAGAAATGATAAATGAGACATTTTTAGTAATGGCTATGGAAGCTGGACTAGATTTACCAATAATAAATCCTAATAAAGAAAGCATGATGGGAGCTATTAGAGCCTTTAAGGTGTTAAAGAATTTTGACAAAAATGGAGCGTCATATATAGAGGCATATGGAAAAAATAAAAATATAGTAGAAAGTAAAGTAGAAAATATAGATATTGAAAGTTTAGAGAGTTGTATTATAAAAGGATTAAAATCTTCTACAAGAAATATTACAATAAAGCTTTTAGAAGCAAAAAAAGAATTAGATATAGTTAATGAAGATTTAATACCAGCTTTAGATAAGGTTGGGAAAAAGTATGAAAGCGGTGAGATTTTCTTACCGCAGTTAATTCAAGCTGCTGAAACTGTAAAAGTAGCCTTTGATATTATAAAAGAAAGACTCGTATTAAATGATAAAGAAAGTTCTGTAGGGAAAGGTAAGATTATTTTGGCTACAGTTCAGGGTGATATTCATGATATAGGAAAGAACATAGTTAAGGTTATACTAGAGAATTATGGTTATGACATAATTGATTTAGGTAAAGACGTAAGAGTAGAAAAGGTAGTAGAAGAGGCTTTAAAAAATGATGTTAAGTTAGTTGGGCTTAGCGCTCTTATGACGACAACAATAAAATCTATGAAAAAGACTATACGAGAATTAAAAAATAATGGATTTAAAGGATATGTTATGGTTGGAGGAGCTGTTGTAACCGAAGAGTATGCTCAAAAAATAGGAGCTGATTATTATGCAAAAGATGCTAATGATTCTGTAAAGATAGCTAAAGAAGTTTTTAATAGGGGGATAATATGAGGAACCAAAATTATTTAAAAAAGGCTTTAAAACTAATAGGAATTATACTTATAGCTATGGTTGCAATAGTTGGTTCCTATGTTGCATATATGAGTATTCAATACTATAGAATTGAAGATAATGTGCTAGTAGAAGCTGAGAATAATTCTGATATGATTCTTACAGCTAAAGAAGAGCATTCAGTAATAACATATAATATTGGATTTGGAGCATATAATCATGAGTTTTCCTTCTTTATGGATAGTGGAGTTATGAAAGATGGGACAAATGTTAAAGGTAGTGATTCTAAGGCTGAAAGTAAAGAAGTTGTAATTGAAAATACTAATAATTCAATAAAGTTTGTAGATGAACTAGATGCTGATTTCTATCTATTTCAAGAAGTAGATACTAAATCTACTCGTAGTCATAACGTAAATCAATATGAAATGCTAAAAGAGTTAGGATCAGAATATTCTTTAAGCTTTGCCAATAATTTTCATTCGGCTTTTTTAATGTATCCATTAACAGATCCTCATGGATCAGTTAATGCAGGGTTAACTACTATGAGTAAGTATAAAATAAATGAATCTATAAGAAGGCAATATCCTGTTAGTGATGATTTTATTACTAAATTTACAGATTTAGATAGATGTTTTTTATTATCTAGAATTCCTGTGGATAATGGTAAAGAATTAGTTTTGATAAATACTCATATGTCAGCTTATGACGAAGGTGGACTTATAAGAAAACAACAATTAAAACTTTTAAATGAGGTTTTAAAAGAAGAGTACGACAAGGGGAATTATGTTATTGTTGGAGGAGATTTTAATCATGATATAGCTGGTACTAAAGAGGTGTTTAATAGTAATCAAAATGTACCAGAATGGGTATTTGAACTAGATGATAGTGATTTAACGGCAGGGTATACATTTGCTATAGCAGATAATTCTAGAGAAGTTGCTACTTGTAGAAGTACTGATATGCCATATATAGAAGGAGAAAATTATATGGCAAGTTTAGATGGATTTATAGTTTCTGATAATATTAAAGATTTCATAGTTGAGAATATGGACACAAATTTTATATCATCTGACCATAACCCAGTATCTTTATATTTTATATTAGAATAATAATAATAATAAACGTGAATAATGTTATAAAAAAGCTTAGCTATAAAATGCTAAGCTTTTTTGTTTTTAACTTGTTTATAAATAATTAAGTAATATCTATATAGTCTTTCTCAAATACTATGATTAATGAAGCGATTAGGAGGCTAAATTTATGGATAAAGAACATGGTGTAAATATTTTTAGGACATATAAATTAGACTATATAGGCAAGTATCATTTTTATGAAAAAGATGAATTAATTAAATTTAGAAATGATGGTCAGTACATAATGGATAATTTAGATAAGAGTAATAGATTTGATTATGATGGAGCATCATATACCTTTACGAAGTTTGGAAATATATCTGAGGGTAAAACAGAAAAAGGTGTGGAGATAACTATCAATAAAGACGATTATAATGTGAAAATTAATAATGAAATAGTACATTTAGATTTAATATATAAGATGGATATAAAAGAACTAGAAGACCATTTTAGGATAACAACTAGAATAAGCGAAAAAGGTGAGGATATATCATGTCTTTTATATATAAACTTAAACGATGGTAAAGATTTCATTAATGCATTAAATAAAGTTAAAGAAAATCAAATAAAACTATCAAAAGCTAAAGTAGAAAAAGAAGGCGAGAATTAGTATTATGAAAGCTATAGAAGAGGTAAACATATTACAACTTATGAAAGATATAAAGAATATGATTTCCAATAGAGTATTTAAAAGGGATAGTAATAATTACGAAATTAAGCTATTTAAAGAAGAAAAAAATATAGATATACAACCAATAATGAACTTATTAAATGTTATGGTTAAAGATGATTATTTAATAACAGAAATATATTTTGAAAGTGAAGCTGACTTTGAAAGATGTTGTGGTATTAGCTATAACAATAGAATTAATGAAATAATACATAGTGTTAGGATAGATGAAGTTAAATTTGCAAATGAAGATAGATATAGTGGAACTTTAATTTATCATGAAGCATATAACGGTAAATTAAGATTTGAGTTAGATTGTATTAAATATTTAAGTAGATTTCAAAAGGAACGATTATGGGATGATAGAAACCAATAATAATTACAAGAGTAAATTGAAATATTAGGTAATTAATCTAAAAATCGTATATAATATACTTATTAGAGTTTAATGATGGGGTATTATATATATGGATGAAAAATACAAAATGATAAGTTTACATTATAGAAATTTATGGTGGAGCTTAAGCAGTGACTTTAATATAGATATGGATACATATAGTGAAGGTGAAAAGAAGAAAAAAGAAAAAGAGTTCAATACGCTTATTGATAGAATAATTAAGTATATTGAATCTTTTCCAGAGGACATAAGCAAAAGGAAAATATGGAGAGATAAAGGTAATAAGTATATAGATAAGATAATTTCTACAGATGGAATGTTTAAATTGGGAATTATAGACAAGGATATGAAAGATAAATTTATTAAAGCTACTAAAGAATTTATATCATCTTCTAAGAAATTTGATAAAAACCTGAGCTATGAAGATACTGGTCAGGCTATGAGAAATTTATGGATAGTAAATATGTTACAACAAGCTTTTGGAGAAGAGATAAAATTTACTAATGCCATATTTGGATACAGTATGCTTTATCCTTATACTGATAATTATTTAGATAGTATAGAGGTTAATAAAGATAAGAAAATAGAATTTAATAATAGATTTACTAAAAGATTAGGTGGAGAAAAGATAATAGCTAATAATTATCATGAAGAACAAGTCTACAGATTAGTGCAATTAATAGAAGATGACTTTGACAGAGAAAATTATCCAGAAGTTTATAGAAGCTTGAAATTAATCCATAGTGCCCAGATTAATAGTTTAAGGCAGCAAGAATATAATAGTATACCTTACGAAAAAGATATTTTAGGTATTTCTATTGAAAAAGGTGGCGCATCTGTAATTGCTGATGGAAATCTTATTAGGGGAGAAATGACTAAAAATGAAGAAATGTTTTCATGTGGATATGGTTTTCTACTACAGTTAGGCGACGATTTGCAAGATATAAAAGATGACTTAAAAAATGATCATATCACAATTATGTCTCAATTAGCAGGGAAATATTATTTAGATGCAATTGTAAATAAGTTAATTAATTTAACTATAAAAGTAGTTGATGATGCAGAATGTTTTGTATGCAAAAACACTAAGGAACTTAAAGAACTAATAAAAAACAACTGCATCTATATGATTCTATTTGCAATTATAGATAATAAAGAATACTTTACCCAGGAATATCTAGAAAATATTAAAAATTATCTACCATTTACAATTGAATTTTGCGAAGGGTTAAAGGCGGATATAAGTAAAAAATTTAAGAATTTAAAAAAAGAGTATCATGGAGTAGAGATAGAAGAGATTATTATGTACTTTTGTGAACTATGATAAATATTTAATAATAAATAATAAAAAAGCATTTTGAGATTATAAATCTCAAAGTGCTTTTTTATGTTAGTTATTACATTGAAGAATATTAGAAAAGGAATAGCTTTTTTACAAAATATAATTTTATTTATTGAATTGATTAGTTTTACCCATCATGTATGCAAGTTTAATCATATCTTTCTCTTCATCTGTAACACTTCTATTATACATTTTTTCAAATTGACTTATTAAAGCCAAAGTATCTATATTTGTTTTTTGAGGTTTATCTCTTTTATTTTCTGTATAAATATATAATTGAGGTTTGATTTTTTTGTTATATACCTTTTTAAATACTTCTGTTGTATAGTAAGCATCATTAAAGGCATCATGAAACTCAGAGTCAATGGATATTTCTAAATATTCAATAGCGGTCTTTAGACCTATTTTTTTGCCTTTTGAATATTTTAAAGCTTTAGATAAATAGCACTGAATATCTATATATTTTTTAGGAATAACATCAGAAGATAATTTATGGTAATGAGCATTTTTAATTAATTCTTTAATGTCATTAACTCCCCATAGCACTAAAGTAGATTCAGAATCATCAATGAAATCAATAAAGTCTTCATAGACATCTGTAAAAACTTTAGATGTATTTATTTGTTCATAAGTTATGTTAGTTAGATCTTCTACATAAGGATGAAGCATTCTATGAACAGTTGGTTTAACAAAGGAGTTAAAGGTTGAAACTGTATTAAGGTTATTGTCTAATTTTAAAGCTCCTATTTGAATTATTTCAAACATAAGCTCTGGTTTTTGGTCACTTTTTATATCAGGATGTTGTTGGTTAAATTCTAAGTCGAATATTATATAATTCATTTTTCCACCTACATGAAGTTATATTGTTAAATTTATTTATTACTTTACATTAATTATACTGTAATATTATTAGTTTTACACTGAACTATAGGAATATTACTTTATAATACTTCCATAATTGCATTAATAAGCTATGTAACATATTACATTAAATGAAAAAGAAAATAAAGAGGTAGTTTCTAAAGGAATGACAATTGATATTTGGTATAGTATAATTGCTCTATAATTATTTGTAGAAAAGAGAAGAAAATGGAATAACTCTAATGTGGATTACAGTGTAATTAAGAAATTTCCTTGAAGATGGTTTTAAGTTAGGAGGAGTAATGGGTAAACTATTTATAATAATTTCAACACTTTTACTCTTATCAGTAATTGGAGCTAGAAATGCAAAAAATAATAAGAGAATTTTTACTGTACTAAACAATCTAATAAAAGAAGTAAATGTTACGTATAAACAGCTGTTTAAGGAAAAGTCTAAATTGAGAAGAAGTGTTCAGGGAACACTGATAATAGCAGCAGAGATATTTATTGCAATATCAATTTCTACAAGTGTAATTAGATATATAGATACTTATGCAGTAGATGCTTTAGATTTACTGATTAAAATAGTGATTATAATAATGTCTTTGATAGTAATACATTATTCTATGGGATATGTATTACTAATTACTGTTAGAATACATAAGTTTATATATGGAGTTGAAAATAAGAATGTTAAGGTAGATTTGTTATTAAGTTATTTTATTATAAGTACGTATTTTACTGCTTTGTTATTATCGCCAGAAGAATTTGAAAGTATGTATGTTTTAGGATTAATAGGAGTTACAGTTTCTTATATATTAAATATGAAGGTGCTTATACAGTTAATAAGAAATCCTCACAACATAAAGACTAAGCATGAAGAATCAACTTCTTATAGTAGAATTATAGTTGCAGCTATACTTATGGTTGGATTGATAGTTTTAAATTTATTCTTAGGGGTATGTTTTATAAATGGGGCAGAAACTGGAGCTTTTAGCAATTCACCAAATGCATTTGATTTATTTTATTATACTATAATAACATTCACCACTATAGGTTATGGTGATATAACCCCATTATCTATAGGAGCCAAGGTTATAAGTATAGTTATTTCTGTTACTAGTGTAATATGTTTAACTATATTCCTAAGTACAATTTTGTCATATAAAGATAGCAATGAAAATTAAAAAAGCAATATATATTAGCACTTGTTAAATTTGTTGACATAAAAATTAACAAGTGTTAATATTTGTTCATATAATGAATAGTTTAGAAAAATATAATGGTATATAGGTGATTGATGTGGTACTTATAGATAGATGGATAGAAATATTAGAATATTTAAAGGTTAAAAAATTTGCTACAGTTGAAGAGATGATGGAGAAATTTAAAATTTCTAGATCAACTTTAAGACGTGACTTAATTGCAATGGAAGAGCGAGGATATATTAAGAGAACACGTGGTGGAGCAGAGTTAGTAGAACAGATAAAAGATAATATTGAATGGGTAAATTTAGCAGAAATATTTAAAAATAATAAGGATGATAAAATTAAAATTGCTAAAAAAGCCTCAGAATTCATCAAGGATAATGATGTAATATTTATAGATTCTGGATCTACTTGTTATTATATGATAGATTATATAAATGCAAAGAATATAACAGTTGTAACTAATGGAATACTACATATCCAAAAACTTATGGCAAAAGGTATTAACACTTATATTTTAGGTGGATATGCAAAGCCAGAGCAAAACTTGATTATAGGTGAGGATATAGTAAGTAAGATAAAGGTTATGAACTTTGATTTAGCATTTTTAGGTACAATGGGTATTGATTCTAAAAGTGGATTTACTACAGAATTACTTAATGATGGAGAGGTTAAAAGAGCTGTAATTAACTCTGCTGATAGATGCTTTATTCTTGCAGATAAAACTAAGTTTAATATGCGAAGGTTTTATACTTATGGAGAATTTTCGGAAGCTATTGTGATTACAGATTCTGAGGTTAACTTTAAAGATGAAAAATTGAATATTATATATTGTGATTAATTATAATTTATCTTATATAGTTTATATAAAATGAAAATCAGAAGAGTGAAATTAATATAATATGGTATTTTAAAGTCAGTTTAACTGGCTTTATTTTTTTATATAAAATAAGCCTTAATTTTCAAAAAATGAAAATTATTCATTATATGAACTAAATAAATTGACTATTGTTCATAAAATGATTTATAATTTGGCTAAAGAGGAAAATAAATAGAAAAATAATAGTATTTAAATAATGGAGGGTAATTATGAGCAATATTAAATTCCCAGAAAATTTCTTATGGGGTGGAGCTACTGCAGCTAACCAATTTGAAGGTGGATATAGAGAAGGAGGAAAAGGGTTAAGTTCATCTGATATGATGACAGGTGGTACTCATACTGTTGCTAGAAGAATAACTACAGAGATAGAAGATGGAACTTATTATCCAAGTCATGAAGCAATTGATTTCTATCACAGATATAAAGAAGATATAGCACTTTTTGCTGAAATGGGATTCAAAACTTTTAGAATGTCTATGAACTGGACAAGAATATTCCCAAATGGAGATGAATTAGAACCAAATGAAGAAGGGTTAAAATTCTATGATGATGTTTTTGCTGAATTAAAGAAATATAATATAGAACCATTAGTAACTATTTCTCACTATGAAACACCATTTGGTTTAACAAAAAAATGGAATGCATGGGAAGATAGAAGAACTATAGATTGTTATTTAAGATATTGTGAAACTATATTTAACAGATACAAAGATGTAGTTAAGTACTGGCTAACATTTAATGAAATTAACATTTTAACTCATGGACCAGCTGCAGCTTTCATGGGTGCAGGAGTAATGTTTGATGATATAAGATCATTAACATTTGGAACTGGTGGAAATGATCATAAGCAAGAATGTTTCCAAGCATTACACCATCAATTTGTTGCAAGTGCTAAAGCGGTTCAATTAGCACATTCAATAAATCCAGAGTTTAAAATCGGATGTATGATAGCTTATGGAAAATTATATCCTTATACTTGTAATCCAGAAGATGTATTATTAGCTCAACAACAAGAAGAATTCTCTAATTTCTTATGTGGAGATGTTCAGGTAAGAGGAGCATACTCAGGATTTGCTAAACGTTTCTTTAGAGAAAATAATATTGAAATAAAGATGGAAGAAGGAGATTTAGAGACTCTTAAAAATGGATGTGTTGACTTCTATACATTTAGCTACTATATGACTAACTGTGTAAGTAAAGATCCAAATGTTGAAACTACTGGTGGAAATCTTTCAATGGGCTTAAAGAATCCTTACTTAGAAGCAAGTGATTGGGGATGGCAAATTGACCCTGTAGGTTTAAGAACTACTTTAAATCAAATTTATAACAGATACCAAATTCCAATGATGATAGTTGAAAATGGATTAGGGGCTGTTGATACAGTTGAAGCTGATGGATCAATAAACGATGATTATAGAATTAACTACTTAAAAGCTCATATCGAGCAAATGAAAGAAGCAATTGCTGATGGTGTTGAATTATGGGGATATACTCCATGGGGATGTATTGACCTTGTAAGTGCTGGTACTGGAGAAATGAAGAAAAGATATGGATTTATCTATGTTGATAAAAATAATGATGGAACAGGTACATTAGATAGAGCGAGAAAGAAGAGCTTTTATTGGTATAAAAATGTAATATCTACAAATGGTGAAGAACTATAAAATATAATAAATTATGGGTAGCAATAGATATTTTACATCTATTGCTATTTTTTTATTAATTATTTAATTTATCAACAGAAAACTCTTTTCCATAAGCACATTTATTAAAATGCTTTTCTGCATCAAGTAAATTCATTCCTAATATTTTTATAGGAGAATTACTTTCTAGTGTTACTTCTCCACAGCCTAAACCTTTATTTATTGAAGAATATAAATAGTTTATAGCTTGAGGTTTAAATCCTAAGAGTCTAGCGCCGATAGTATCTGTAGCAACAGGATCAGTACCGCATAAAACAATTCCAGTATGATTTCCAATTCCATTATGAGGACCGGTTACTATCATTGCAGGGTTTACACTAACTATTGATAAATCGATAGTAAACTTTTCAAGCATGGCAGTGATAAAGCCATGTAAGTCTTTATGTATTCCTAAGTTTTTCTTAGGATATCCATGCTCTTCACAAGATGGCCATCCCATGGCTATATTTTTTATAGATGCAGACATGGTAGCTTCTTCATGGATTTTAAGTTGTGTAAAAGATATTAGAAAGGTCATTTCTTCGTATAGTTTATTTAATGATGTTGAAGTTGGGCTGCTATGATTTAATGGAACATTTATAAAAGGTCCATAGTTTAAGTTGATGAATTCCACCTTCTCTGATTTTATAACATCTGTATAACCTATATCCTTCATTACGGATTCAATATCTTTTTCAGCAGATGCTGTTGCAACTACAACCCTTTTAGGGTTACAACACTTAATAACTTTTATTAGTTCTCTTAGGCTTTCAGGACCAACTACATCACCATATCCAACACCACCTTTATTAACAAAATTAGGTGTTATTACAACAACATCATCATTTTTTATCATGGAAGAAATATTAAGAAGGCTTAAGCCTTCTTTTATAGCTAAAGATTCATTAGAATTTTGAGTTATAGCAACTTCAGGGTTTAAAGATCTTCTCACTCTCACAAATATCGCACCTTTCATATAGTTATTATTTAATTACATAAATAGTATTACCTGATTAATTAATATATAATTATATAAATAAAAATACCCTCCTAAAAATATAGGAAGGTGTTTTGGGATATACCATTTAAGAAAAGTTTTATATTTAAATTAGTATAATAAATTAAATCATAAGTAGCTTCTTTTCTAGACCAGTCAAATGAATAACCTCGTATCATAACAATAACCATATTAACAAGTTCCCTGGCAATAACCGGTTCTTTTATTTGAGCTTTATTTTGACCACGTTGGATTATTTCTAGTAATATTTGTTTCATAATTCTATGATTTGAAGTATAAAATCCATTATTATCAGTAAGTTTAATTTGAGAAATCTCAATACTTTTGCTTAATCCTTTTTTATATGTGAATTCTGCATAAAAGTTGCAAAAATAGAGTATATTATCTAATTCATTATCATTTGTTAAATTGGGTTTTACTTCTGTTAAATAGCGCTGATCCATCCAAGTGAATTGTTCAGCAATAATATCATTTTTACCGTTAAAATAGTGGTAGAATGTGCCAGTAGTAATATTAAGTTCTTTACAGATTTGTCTAATAGATACATTTTCATATCCATACTTTTGAATTACTGTAATTGCATCCTTTAATATTTCAGCTTTTTTATCAATATGCTTTTGCGACTCCTTCATTAACAATCACCTTATCATTTAAATTTATATATTGATTTCATATAGATTTTTACATTATACCATATTTTGAAAGATAAAAAAAATCCCTATAGATTTATTGTAAAATAGATCTATAGGGTAAATAATTTATAGGGAAAACTATTTTTTATTATTTAAGCTTGTTTTTTGCAGCATTTTCACCAGCGATCTTACCGAATACAGTAATATCAGCTAAAGCATTACCACCAAGACGGTTTGATCCATGAACACCACCAGTTACTTCCCCAGCAGCAAATAGCCCTTCAATTATTTCACTATCTTTATTTATTACTTCAGCAGAAGTATTTATTTCAAGACCACCCATTGTATGGTGAACAGTTATTGATCTTGCACCTGCATAAAATGGTGCTGTATCAATTTTTTGTTCTAATATTTTTCTACCAAATTCATCTCCACCTTGATTATCTACGGCTTCATTATACTTATCTAAAGAAGCTTTTAGATTTTCGTATGGAAGATCTAATTTTTCTGCTAATTCTTCAAGAGAATCAGCTTTAATAACTATACCTTGTTCAACTAATTCAGTTATAGTTTGATTAAAGTTATTTTTGCTTTCTGGTGTTGGATAAGTATCAGAATCTATTACTTCCCATAGCCATTTATCAGTTTGTTCATATAAAGCCATAGTCATAACGTCTCTACGCTCATCCTCTGCAACAAAACGATTTCCCTCTTTATTAATGAAAACATTACTTGCAACACCCACACCAACTTTACCACTTAAGCTTCCTGTGTTTGGATCTCCCATAGGTAAAAGTTGAATTTCATTCATTCCAACAAGATTAGCATTAACAGCTTCGGCCATAATTAAGCCATCACCAGTTGCTCCTGGAGCATTAGTAGTTTTTATTGTTTCATCTAATGTAGGCCATTTTTTATTATATTCTTGACGCATTTCAACATTAGCACCAAATCCACCAGTTGTTAGTATAACCCCATTATTAGCATTTAAAGTTACTTTATTACCATTTGCCCCTAACGCAATTACTCCAGTAACTATGCCATCTTCAATAATTAGCTCTTCAGCTTTGGTTTCTACCATTACTTCAACATCATTACTATTTATGTAATTCATATATGCATCAACATACCCAGTTCCTAAAGGTTTAACAGGTTTATGTCCTCTTGGGAATAATCCACCTAAAACTGTTATTAGATTATCAGTATACTCCATTCCAAGAGATTCAAGCCACTCTAATGCAGGATAAGCATTTTCAACAAGGGTTCTAATTAAATCAGGATTACCTAATTTATCTCCACCTTCATATGTTTGAGTATAGTGTAGTTCAATACTATCTTCAATACCTAATGGTTCTTGTCTTTTTGGATCAACTGCATTATATCCTGAACCAGATATTATTGTATTTCCACCAACACTAGGCATCTTTTCTATTACTATTACGCTTGCACCATTTTGCGAAGCGCTTACTGCAGCTGCCAGACCAGCACCACCAGCACCAACAACTATAACATCAGCAGTTTTTTCAATATCTTCAACTTTTTCAGTTTGTTCCTTTTTTACATTAAGTAACTCTAAGTTACCACCAGCTTCTTGTAAAGCAATTTTTGTAGCTTCAATGATAGCATTACTTGTATAAGTAGCTCCTGAAACAATGTCTACAGCCACACTTTGAGTAGTAACTATAGCTGCAGGTACCTTTTCTAAAGCTGCATCTGAAACATTTGGAGTTTCACCATGTTCGATAACAGTGACAGATTTTATAGAAGTATCATCAACTTCAACCTGAACTTTTAGGTCACCGTTGTGGGCCTTAGATGATGCTTCATATGTACCAGGTTTGAAAGATAATTGAGTTGTTTCTAAATTACTATTCTTACATCCCATAATGCTAAATAGCATTGTAGTACTTAATAACAAAGCACTAATTCTTCTTAAGATTGATCTTTTTTTCATTTTTGTCCCCCTAAATGTAATATTAACATAACTCGTTACGTAACATGTTATGTTAATATTATAACAATGAAAAGGTTATGTCAAGTAAAAAATGGAATTAAAGAATAATTATGTGTTTTGAATGTTATTAGAATATACTATGAAGAAAATGTAAATTTTATTGACAAAATAGTTTTAGGGTGTTAATCTAAAACAAATAGTTTTAAAAACTACATATTTTAGAATGTTAATCGAGATGATTTTTAATAATAATTTAAACTAAGGGGAGAAAATTTATGATCAGAATAGTAGCAGATTCATCATCACTTTACTCAAAAAAAGATGGACAAGCTAAAGGAATTGAAATTGCTCCACTTGCAGTAACTATTAACAGTAATACATATAAAGAATATGAAGATATTCATACAGAAAAATTTATAGAGATAATTAATGAAGGACATATACCAGCATCTTCTCAGCCGTCAATAGGAGAAGTATTAGAAATATACAGCAAATATCCTGAGGATGAAATAATAAATATATCAATGGCTGATGGGTTATCAGGTACATATAACTCAGCATGTATGGCGAAAAATATGGATGAAAATCCAGGGCGTATTCATGTAATTAATTCGCAAACATTATGTGGACCTCAAAAATACTTAGTTGATTTAGCTGTAGTTTTAGCTCAAAATGGTATTGAGGTTAAGGAGATAGTTACAGAGATAAATGAAACTGTAGAAAACTCCAAATCTTTCTTAATACCTAATGATTTTGATTATTTAGTAAGAGGGGGAAGATTATCACCATTAGCTGGTAAAATTGGTGGGTTAATAAAGCTAGTACCTGTAATGACTCTTGCAGAAGATAAAAAATCTTTAGTTAAGTTCACTACAAAGCGTACTTTTAAAAAGGCAATACAAAAAATTTGCGAAACAATGTTAGAAGATAACGTTGATTCAAATTGTAAAATATATATTTCACACGCTTGTAAAGAAGAGTTAGCAGAAGAAGCCAAAAACATTATATTAGGTCATATAGAAAATGCTGATATTGAAGTTAAACTTTTAGGTCCTGCGTTTACAACTCAAGGTGGTCCAGGATGTGTAGCAATTCAATATATAAGAAAACATGAAGCATTAAAATAGAAAGTTTTAGGGGGGGACTAATGGAAAGTTCTAAATTTCATTTGCCAAGATTCAATGAGTTACCACGTGTTCCTTTATATAAAGATCAGGTAATTACATATTTAGAAGATGTGGCTAAATCAATAAATGTTAATACAGATGAAAAAATATTAACGCCAACAATGCTTAATAATTATGTAAAGCAAAAGGTGGTATCACCTCCAAAAGATAAAAAGTATAATGAAAAGCATTTAGCATATCTAATTGTAGTTTGCGTATTAAAGCAGGTATTTAGCTTACAAGAAATATGTAGTCTCATAAATGTACAAATAGAGAGTTGTCCTATAGATACGGCTTATGATTATTTTTGTACAGAAGCAGAGAAAGCCATAGAAGCTGTTTTTATAACTAGGGATTTTTCTTATCCTAGTTCTGCCTCGATAAATACATTAGAAAGTGAAATGGTAAGGTCGACAGTTATGGCAGTTGCTCATAAACTATATATACAGATGCAACTAACAGAAATGAATAGTAACTTAGAGAATAGTGTTTAAAATATAATAGTCTTAATAACAAAATCCATGATAGATATATCATGGATTTTGTTATAGAAATACTCTTTTGATGATAATAATATAATTATTCATATAAATAAATTAAGAAATAAAATTGAAGCTGATTGTAAAAGCCTATATTTATAAAAACAGTATGGGGTGTTGGATATAAGTTTAATTCAGAAATTAATTAACGTTTATTATTTCATTATATTGGTATATAATATTATAATAAGAGGAATCATGAGATAAAGAAGTTAAAAGAGTTGATTTATTTTATTATTATTAATAAAAATTAACTATATAGATAACTATTAATTAAAATATATATAGATAGGAGATTACAAAGAGATGTTAAAAGAACAATTAAAAAAAGATGAAATAGCAGCAATGAAAGCAAGAGATAAGGCAAGAGTTAGTGTTTTAAGAATGGTTAGCGCTGAAATTAAAGCTTATGAGGTTAATAACAGAGAAGACATTTCAGATGAAAATGTTATTAAAATAATTGAAAAAAGTATAAAGCAAACTAAAGAAGCTTTAGAATATGCTAAGCAAGCAAATAATGAAGAAAAAATTCAAGAAGGTAACTTTGCATTAGAAGTATTAACACCATATCTTCCAAAGCAATTAACTGAAGAAGAAGTTAGTGAAATGTTAAAAGAAATAATAGCTAATGGAAATTATACAGCGAAAGACATGGGTAAAATAATGAAAGAAATAATGCCTAAAATTGCTGGAAAGTTTGATAGATCGAAGATTAATCCAATGGTAAAAGGGTTACTATAATAATAAATAATCAAAAGACTGTCTCAAAATTGATAAATAAATTTTGAGACAGTCTTTTTTACATATATGAGAAAATATATTCAAGACATCATAGGGTTAAAGGTTAGCTTATACTAAGTTTTGATTTAGCATTGTTAACCATTTCTTTTAAATCATTCATTGCATTATGAGAAGCGTTTCCTATGGTTCTAAGCCCCTTAACTACCTCATCTTTAGCTAAAGTTGCATAGTCTTTAGTTGTTTCCACAAAACCTGCATTATGTTTATCAACAGCAGTAATTGTTTTATCTACTTCAGCAATTACATCGGCATTTAATTTGTCAACTTCAGGAGTTCCTTTTTTTACATAGTTTTGTAAGTCAGCTTTAAATGCTTCTAAATTCGTTTTAAGGTCATTATAAGAATTATTATATATAGTTAGAAATTCTTCAGTTGTACCATTAAAAGTGAAGTCTTCAGCATATATATCATATTCAGGAGCTTTACTAGGGTCTCCAAAGTAATGAGTATATCTTTCTGTTAAGTATTTTTCATAATCTTCTTTAGTTGTTGCTGTAGTAGAAGTATTATTTTCAGTTGTGTTTTGTGAATTGTTTGAAGAATTATTTTTGTTTGAGCCATTATTGCTACAACTTATAAAAGTAGTTAAAAGCATAGCTAATAATAATGCGGAAACTAATTTAATATTTTTCATAAGTAGATTACCTCCTTAAGTATTTATATTTATAGTGTGCTTAAAAAAGATAACTATATTCAAATTAATTAAAAGAGAAATAAATCATAAAAATATCCATATAATTTTGAGAAAGTTAATGATATAATAGGCAAGGATTATTATATTATTGCAATTTTTATAATGTTGAAAGGTGAAATTATGGACATAAATGAAGTATTAAATATGAATATATTTAAGGTATGGACTAAATTTGTTGTAGCCTCCATAGTAGGAGTTGTTTTAAATACTATATATACAATGGTAGACGGTATTTTTGTAGGACAAGGTGTTGGAGAAGCTGGACTTGCTGGTGTGAATATTGCTTGGCCTGCTGTAACATTAGTTGTTGGGATAGGTTTAATGATAGGAATTGGGACAAGCAGTATAGTAGCTATCCATATGGGAAGAGGACATAAGGAAAAGGCTGAAAAATCCTTAGGAACTGCTATTAAGTCAATTATTATTATTGGAAGTATAGTGATGCTTTTAGGTCTTATATTTAGGGAGCCTATAATAAGAATGTTAGGTGCTACAGCTGATACTATAGAGTATGCACGAGATTACTACACAATAATATTTTTTATTTCTATACCATATATATTTTCAACAGCGTTAAATCCTATAGTTAGAACTGGTGGTAGGCCAGATCTATCAATGATAATGATTGGGATAGGAGCTATTGCTAATATTATATTAGATTGGTTATTTGTTATTAAGCTTGGATATGGTGTAAAAGGTGCAGCTTTAGCAACTAGTGCAAGTATCTTTATAACTATGGTAGTATCCTTATTACATTTCATAAAGGGAAAATCAAATATAAAAATAAGAAAAGAATATTTTAAACTAGATTTTAGAATTTTAAAGAAGATATTAAAAATTGGTTTTGTTAGTTTTGCAGTACAATTATCTTATGGGATCATACTTTTAGTACAGAATAGAACTATGTTTGCTTATGGAAATACAGTAGATGTAGCTATTTATACAGTTGCCACATATATAAATTGTTTTTTAGTAAATACATGTATGGGAATAGCTCAAGGTTTACAACCTTTAATAGGATATCATTATGGAGCAAATAAATTAGAGAGAATGAAAAAACTATTATATATAACTATTGGTATTTGTATAATTGGAGGAATTATTGTTTACACGAGTATAGTTCTTTTTGGTAGAGAAATGATTTCAATATTTGGTATAGGAGCAGAAAGTTTAGATTTTGCTTATAATAAGATATTAATTTATTGCATTGGAAGTCCTATAATTGGAACGATTTTTACAATGAGTGGATATTTCCAAGCAATAGGTAAAAATGTTTATGCTAATGTAATTTCAGTAGGAAGGGGATTTGTATTTCAATTTTTATTTACAGTAATATTACCACCCTTCATTGGAGTTACTGGGGTTTTCTTATCGTTACCTTTAGCTGAATTAATTACGTTTATAGTATTAGGTATTATATTAGTAAGAGAGAAAGGTAATGATTATAGAAAAATAAGAAGACGAATAAATACTAATTAGAAATGTAGTTTTGTAAATAACTAAAATATGAATATGTAAGAGGTAAGATTTTAAATAGATTTTACCTCTTTTTTTATTGAAAAAATTATGATGTTAAAATAGATAAAGTTGATAGTAAAGCAATATAAGAATAGTATAGAATACACCCTTTAGGTTATAAAATAATAATGAAGATTTATTAAAAACTAAATTATTTAGTATATAGGATGGTGAACAAATGAAAATAAAATTTAATAATAAGTTGAGGAAAAAATTTGAATTGATGACGGGATTTATAGTGGTAGTAGCTTTTATAATAATTGCTATAGCATATAAAGACGTTAAAGCACAAGAAAATGTAAATGATATCATCCCAAAGCCATTAAGTTTTGAAAAAGGTGTTGGGGAATTTAATATTACTAATGATACTTCAATTTATATAAAAGGAAAAACTGAAAAAGAAACAGATGAAATTAATAAAGTTGCAGAATTTATAAAAGGAAAATTACAACCATCAACTGGATTTGAATTTAAAATTATTAAAAGTGATAATCCACCAGAAGGTAATATTTATTTAACTACTATAGGAGGGGAAGAAGTTCAAGGTGATGAAGGATATAAGATTATAACTGATAATCAGGGGATTAAGATTATTTCATTTAAACCTGAAGGGATTTCAAGAGGGGTTCAAACACTAAGACAGTTGTTACCATCAGATATTGAAAAGGCTACAGTTGTGAGTAATATTAAATGGACAGTTCCTATTTCAACAATAGATGATAAGCCAGAATATAGCTACAGAGGATTAATGATTGATGTAGCAAGACACTTTTTTACTGAAGATGAGGTTAAGCGTCAAATAGATTTAGCAGCTCAATATAAAATAAATAGAGTACATTTACATCTAAGTGACGATCAAGGATGGCGTTTAGAAATTAAAAAATATCCTGACTTAACTTTAATAGGTGGTAGTACTGAAGTTGGTGGAGGGCAAGGAGGATACTATACACAGGAGCAATTTAAGGAAATAGTTGAATATGCTAAAGATAGATATGTAGAAATAATTCCTGAATTTGATATGCCAGGACATACTAATGCAGCATTAGATTCTTATGGCTTTTTAAATCCGGATGGAGAGAGAAAGCCATTATATACAGGGACAAATGTTGGATTCAGCTCTTTCATGACACATGATGAAAAAACATATGAATTTATTGATGATGTAATTAAAGAAGTTTCTGAGATATCTCCTTCAAAGTATTTTCATATAGGAGGGGATGAGGCAGAAGCTACGCCAAAGGCAGATTATGATTACTTTGTTGGAAGAGTAGCTAAAATAGCAGAAAAGTATGGAAAGACTCCTATAGGCTGGGATCCAATAGATACTTCTCCTGAAATAAATTCAAGTGTAATACTACAAAACTGGAAGGATTCTAATGAAGCTGCTAGAAAAAAGAATATGAAAATGATAATTTCCATAGCAAGTAAAGCTTATTTAGATATGAAATATAATGAGAGCACTCCATATGGATCAGATTGGGCGGGATATATACCAGTAGAAACTGCATATAATTGGGATCCTACTGACTTTGCTCCAAAGAATTTAGTATTAGGTATAGAAGCACCATTATGGACTGAAAATATTTCGACTCAAGATCAAATGGATTATATGATATATCCGAGATTATTAGGATATGCTGAAATAGGTTGGACACCTAAGGAAGAAAGAAATTGGTCTGAGTATAAAGTTCGATTGCAAAAACAAGGTGAAAGAATGATGAATGAGGAAATAAATTATTATAAAGATCCTACTATATGGAGCAATTAGATAGAATGTTAAAAAATACATCAAGTATGATTTTTTCGTGTTTGATGTATTTTTTAAAATATAAAATTTATACAAAATATTAGAAAATAAAATACTACTTAATAATATTTATCTTTTAATAATTAATATAGTAATATATAATTTATAAAAAGATAATATAAAAATTATAGCTTGGGTAAGTTAAAGATATAGACATTAACTATTTATAATTTATAAGGAGATGATAAAAATTAAGTTAGAGAATACATATTTAAAATTACCAGAAATGTTTTATAGTAAGCAAAGACCAAGTCATGTACCTAAGCCTAAGCTTGTTACTTTTAATTATTCATTAGCAGAAAAACTAGGATTAGATTCACAGTATTTAGAAAGTTCAGAAGGAGTAGACATACTTTCTGGAAATAGAATATTAGAAGGAACAACGCCTATAGCTCAAGCTTATGCAGGACATCAATTTGGATATTTTACAATGTTAGGTGATGGAAGAGCTGTACTTCTTGGAGAACTTATAACACCTAAAAATGAAAGAGTAGATATTCAGCTAAAGGGTTCAGGTGAGACACCATATTCAAGAGGTGGAGATGGGAAGGCGGCACTAGGACCTATGCTTAGGGAATTTATTATAAGTGAGGCTATGTATGGTCTTGGAATTCCAACCACTCGTAGTTTAGCAGTAGTTGAAACTGGTGATACAGTCATTAGGGAAAAGCTGTTGCCGGGAGCAGTATTAACACGTATAGCTTCAAGTCATATTAGGGTAGGAACTTTTCAATATATAGCAAGCTATGGAAAGCTTGATGATTTAAGGGCTTTAGCAGATTATGCAATCGAGAGACATTATAAAGAATTAATTAATGACGATAATAAGTACATTAAATTCCTTAAAGAGGTAATAAAAAAACAAGCTGATTTAATCTCTAAATGGCAACTAGTAGGCTTTATTCATGGTGTTATGAATACAGATAACGTGACGATTAGTGGAGAAACTATTGATTATGGACCATGTGCTTTTATGGATGTATATAATCCTAGTACTGTATTTAGTTCAATAGATAGAAGTGGGCGTTATGCTTATGGAAATCAACCTAATATAGGAGCTTGGAACCTTGCAAGGTTTGCTGAAAGTTTATTGCCGTTATTAAGTGATGATAAAGACGAAGCTATTAACTTAGCCCAAGAAGCTATTGCAGAGTATCCAGAGATATTTAAGGGAAAATGGATATCTGGAATGAGAGCGAAACTTGGATTGTTTACTGAGAAGGCAGAAGATGAACAGTTAATAGAAGGCCTCTTAAGTATTATGAATAAGTATGGTGCTGACTTTACAAATACATTCCGTTCATTAACTATTGGAAATTTAGATGAAATGAAGATGGCTGATGAAGAAGGATTTAAAGATTGGTATAAATTATGGCAACAAAGATTGTCAAAGCAAGATAAGACCAAAGAAGAAGTAATGAAGCTTATGAAAAATAATAACCCTTCAATAATACCAAGAAATCATAGGGTGGAGGAAGCATTAGATGCTGCTGTAAAGGCCGATGATTATAGTATTATGGATAAGCTTTTAGATGTGATTAAAAATCCTTATGAATATTCTAAGGAGCAAGAGGAATACACTTCTTTACCTGGACCAACAAAAACTCCTTATAGGACTTTCTGTGGAACATAGGATAAATATTAGCTACGCTAAGAGAGATGTGGCCTTCGGCCAGAGAAATATTCAAAGATGAATATTTCTCTTACCTATGGCAACATTTCTCTTTGTAAGCGTAGCAAATAACCTATTTCAAAAATACAAATTCATTTTCTGATGAATGTTTTTCAGAGTATTTAAAAGATAAATCTGAAAAGTTTTTTATATCATCAATATTATATATGTTATTACTAGCTAAATATCTAACCATAAGACCACGGGCCATCTTTGCTTCAGTAGCTTTAACTTTGATTTTAGAATCTTGTAGAGAGCCAAATACACAAGTAATGTATTTATCGTCTACGGATAAGTATTTTTCAATTGTTTTGCTATATTCTTTTGAAGCTAAATTTAGAATTATATCACAATCTTTACGAACTTCTTTATATATACTATCACCCCAAAAAGAGTAAAGGTCCTTAAAATTATTGGCTTTAAGCTTGGCCTGCATTTCTAATCGATATGGAGTTGTTCCATCAAAAGGCTTTAATACTCCATAAAATCCGGAAATTATTTTTAAATGTTTATTTATGTATTCAAATTCATCATTAGAAAAAGAAGTTGGAGACATATATTTATATTGAATTCCTTCATAGGAAAGGATTGCTGGAGTGAAAGCTTTATTCAAATCCATATGTAAATATCTATCGTAATTAAGTTCTGCAATTTGATCATTACAAACTAATAGTTTTTTCAATTCATCGTAAGAAAAATTTTTCAAAGTTTCATAGAGAATAGTTGTTTTATCCATAAAGCAGGGGATAGAGGATGGTGATAAATCATCATCACATATATTCATCTTTTTTGCTGGTGAAATGATAATATTAATATGCTGTTTTATCATAAAATCATATCCTTTATAGTTTTTACAAAAAGTATATCATAAATTTATTTAATATTTTTGTGTTATAGATAAATAATAAACAAGATAATTATAATCGATTTAATTAAAATATGATATAATTTATAGGATATAAAATTAGAGGGGATATATATGAAAAGATGGTATAGATATATAGAGTTATTAATAATTAGTGTTTTAACTATTTGTTTATTTAATATGTGTACAAATAATAAAAGAGCAATGGAAGAAAATGCTGTAGTTCAAATAGAAGAAGAAATAAATGAAACAGATGAAACTATTGAAGTAGAAGAAAATGTAGTTGAGAGCCTAAAAAGAGAACACAGAACCAATATTAAAGGAAATAATGAAGATGTTGTTACTTTAATGATTTATATGTGTGGATCTGATTTAGAATCTAAATATGGAACTGCAAGTGTTGATATAAATGAAATTTTATCTGCAGATATAAGTGAAAACGTAAATATATTAATACAAACAGGTGGATGTATAGATTGGACTAATGAGCAAATTAGCGAGGGAAGGACTCAAATATTTTCTGTTGAAAATGGAGAGTTGCAATTAGTAAATGATAATTTGGGTTTGAAGAATATGGCTGAACCCAATACTCTAACTGAGTTCATAAAGTACTCTAAAGATAATTATCCGGCTAACAGATATGGTTTGATAATTTGGAACCATGGATTTGGAGCAGTTGAAGGTTTTGGACAAGATGAAAATTTCGAAAATGATAATATGAATGTTTATAGTTTGGAGAAAGCTTTAGATGATAGTGATACATATTTTGACTTTATAGGTTTTGATGCTTGTTTTATGTCTACATTAGAAGTGGCGTACACTCTTGAGCCTTTTGCTGATTATTTAATTGCATCAGCTGAAATAGAACCATTTGCAGGATGGTATTATACTAATTGGCTAAATCAATTATCAAGTAATACATCTATAGATACAGTTGAACTAGGGAATATTATTATAGATGATTTTGTAGAGTATAACTCAGGCGAAGGGGTTCCAGAAAATGCAGTATTATCAATTACTGATTTAAGTGAGATAAGAGCTACTTATAATGAGGTTTGTAATTTGATAAGTGAAATAAATTATGAGTTAGAAAATAAAGAGTATGAACGAGTATCTTTAGTAAGAAGTGAAGTTGAAGCTTATGCAGAAAACTTAACAGATCATGTAGATATATTAAGGTTGGCAGAGAGATTAAATATGAATTCATCACAAAATGTAATAGATTCTATTAATAATTCTGTTAAATATAGTAGGAAAACTACCACTATGGCTGAAGTAGGAGGATTATCTTTATATTTTCCTTATTATAAGATGAATTATTTTAATAAATTCCAAGATAACTTTGAAGACTTAGGTTTAAGTGAAGAACATTTTTACTTTGTAAATAATATAACTAATGCTATTAAAGAAGGCAAGGTAGAGGTTATAGGGGAAGCGCGTAAGTTTGAAGAAGATAAAGAAGCTGAGATTAATAGATATAATAGTAATTAATTTATAAACTTAAGTTTAATAATAAAGTTATAATTTTTAGTGACAAGTGACAAGTGGAAAGTAATAGGAGTGTAGATTATGAAGAACTATCTTCATAATCTACATTCCTATTTTAATTTTTATATTTTTAACAAACTAAATTGTAGGCTATTTAGTTGAGAATCATTAATGTTAGTGCCTAAAGAATTATATTTTTTTATTGATGAAAGCATTTAACATAATTTATATAATTCAGAATGTAAGTAAAAATGAAAAAAGTAAAGATATTAAGAGATTGTTTACTAGAAACTATAAATATGAGTATGTTTACATAATTACAAATTGTGGTAAGTAGTTATATAATAAAAGGATGTGATGAATCTTTTTAAGAAAGGTTTGAAAAAATAATGAAAAGAGTAAGGGAAATTTTTAGTGATTTTTATGTAGATAGTAATATTACTAATGCAGTTGTAGAAAATGTTACGTTAAGAAAAAAAGCTAAAGCTTTAGTTCTTAATATTAGTTCGGATAGTTATCTAGATGTAAAAGAAATTGAAGATTTCAACAATTTTTTAAAGGATAGGTTCGTACTTAATGATTCTAAAATAGTTATAACCTATACAAAAGAAGTGGAGAAAAAACCTATAGAAGAAGAGATAAAAAATATAATGTTATTACTTTCTGTAAAACATCCATTTTTGAGAGGTGCAATAAAGAATACAGAATATGAAGTAAGCAGTAATACAATAAATATTTATTTTAAAGTTGAGATATCTCATATATTTAGAGATTTAAATTATCATAAAGAGATTCAAGAGTCTGTAAAGAACTTATATGGAAAGACTTATAAGATAAATTTTATTGATAGAGTGGATCATGAAGAGTTAATGAAGATAAAAGATGATGAGATTAAGAAAGAAATTATTACTCTTAAGAATGTAATGGAAAGTAACCTACCAAACTCAAAGAGGAAGAGCAGCAATAGGGAGAATAGTGAGAAAAGTTGGCAAGGTAATAAAGATTATAATAAGGCAAATAAAGCCAAAGAATATACAAAGAGTAGTAAAAAGGAAGATAATGCTGCATTGATATTAGGCAGAAGTGCTAGATTTAGAGAAGATATAATTAAAATAAGTGATATTACACCTTATGAAGGAACTGTAGCTATAACAGGTGAGGTTGCTAACATGGAGAGTAAAGAGTTACGTAGTGGAAAGATGTTAGTTTCTTTTGATTTATACGATGGCTCAAGCTCCATTAGTTGTAAATGTTTCGTAAAAGGTGAACAGTATGAAGAAGTAGTATCAAGAATTAAAAAGGCTAAAGGAGTAAAGCTCTGGGGAAATTCAGGTGTGAGTAAATTTACAGGAGAAATAGAAGTAATTGCAAATACTATAGTAGAAACCTCTGGTATGACAAAGACCGTAAGAATGGATAACTCAGAAGTGAAGAGAGTTGAGCTTCATATGCATACTAAGATGAGTCAGATGGATGCTATGAGTAGTGCAGCTGATTTAATTAAGAGAGCTATGAGCTGGGGAATGAAATCTATAGCTATAACAGATCATGGAGTTGTGCAGGCTTTTCCTGAAGCTCATAAATTATTAGGAAGAAACAATGATAATATGAAAGTAATTTATGGTGTAGAAGCATATTTAGCACCAGATAAAAAGAACTCTGTAACTAATGGAAGAGGTCAGAGTATAGATACTACTTATTGTGTTTTAGACTTAGAAACTACAGGATTTTCACCTAAGACAGAGAAGATTACTGAAATAGGGATAATGAAGATTAAAGATGGTAAAGTAATAGATAAGTTTAGTACTTTTGTAAATCCACAAAAATCTATTCCGCAAAGAGTGGTTGAAGTTACTAATATAACTGATGATATGGTAAAGGGTGCAGAGACCATAGATAAGATATTTCCTAAAATGCTAGATTTTATTGGCGGTACTGTTTTAGTAGCACATAATGCTGATTTTGATATAGGTTTCTTAAAGCATAATGCCAAGGTTTTAGGATATGATTTTAACTTTACGTATATTGACACTTTATCGTTAGCTCAAGATGTTTTTCCACATTTTAAAACATATAAGCTAGGAAGAATAGCTAAAAATCTTGGAATAAAGGTTGAGGTTGCTCATAGAGCATTAGATGATGTTGATACAACAGTTAAAGTATTTAATATAATGCTTGAAAATTTAAAAGAAAGAGGAGCAAGTACTTTAGAGGACATAGATAAATATGCCTTTGATGAAGAAGCTCAAAAAGAAAGCTATAAAAAAGTAAAAACCTATCATGCTATAATCCTTGCAAAGGATTATGTAGGATTAAAGAATTTATATAAGCTTGTTTCATATTCTCATTTAGATTATTTCTATAAAAAGCCTCGTATATTAAAGAGCATGTATAAGAAATATTCTGAAGGATTGATTTTAGGAAGTGCGTGTAGTGAGGGCGAGCTTTATAAAGCGATATTACTTGGAAAGTCTGATGAAGAAATTGAAAGTATTGCAAAAGATTATGATTACTTAGAAATTCAACCATTAGGAAATAATGATTACTTAATAAGAAATGGAGAAGTTCCTGATAATGAATATTTAAAAGATATAAACAGAAAAATTGTAGCTTTAGCTGAAAAGCTAGGGAAACTTGTAGTTGCTACAGGAGATGTTCATTTTATGGATCCAGAAGATGAAATATATAGACGTATTTTAGAAGCTGGTCAAGGATTTAAAGATGCAGATAATCAGGCTCCATTATATTTGAGAACTACTGAAGAGATGCTTGAGGAATTCTCATATTTAGGGGAAGAAAAAGCTTATGAAGTTGTTGTGACAAACACTAATAAAGTAGCAGATATGTGTGAACAGATAAGTCCTATATCTCCAGAAAAATGTCCTCCTCATATTGAAGGTTGTGAGAAGACAATTAAAGATATAGCTTATGGAAAAGCTCATGAATTATATGGGCAAGAGCTACCAACTGTAGTTCAAGAAAGATTAGATAAAGAGCTTGATTCTATTATAAAGAATGGATTCTCAGTAATGTATATAATTGCTCAAAAGCTTGTGTGGAAATCAAATGAAGATGGGTACCTTGTAGGATCTAGAGGATCTGTTGGATCATCTGTTGTAGCGTATATGACAGGAATAACAGAGGTAAATGCACTACCTCCTCATTATAGATGCAGTAAATGTAAGTATTCAGACTTTACAGACTATGGATATAAGAATGGTTTTGATTTGCCTGATAAGGATTGTCCTGTCTGTGGTGAGAAGATGGATAAGGATGGTATGGATATACCTTTTGAAACATTCCTTGGATTTAATGGGGATAAAGAACCAGATATAGATTTAAACTTTTCAGGTGAATATCAAGCAAAAGCACATAGATATACAGAAGTTATCTTTGGTAAAGGAACTACCTTTAAAGCTGGTACAATAGGTACAATAGCAGATAAAACAGCATTTGGATATGTTAAAAAATATTTTGACGAAAGAAATACTCCTGCAAATAAAGCTGAAATTACTAGAATTTCTAAAGGTTGCACAGGGATAAAAAGAACTACAGGACAACATCCAGGGGGAATTATAGTAGTACCTAAGGGAAGAGAGATATTTGAATTTTGTCCAGTTCAACATCCAGCAGATGATCCGGATTCAGATATCATAACAACACATTTTGATTATCATTCTATTGACCAAAATCTTTTAAAGCTTGATATACTTGGTCATGATGACCCTACAGTAATAAGAATGCTACAGGATTTAACTGGAGTAGATCCTCAAAAGATACCTCTTGATGATAAGGAAACTATGTCTTTATTTTCATCAACAGAAGCTCTAGGAGTAACTCCAGAACAGATAAATTCAAAGGTCGGAACCTTTGGAATACCTGAGTTTGGAACTAAGTTTGTTAGAGGAATGCTTTTAGATACACTACCTAAAAGCTTTGGTGATTTATTATGTATATCAGGACTTTCTCATGGTACAGATGTATGGCTTGGTAATGCTAAAGATTTAATAGATGCAGGAACTGTTACTTTAAGTGAAGCGGTGTGTACAAGAGATGATATTATGATTTATCTTATAAAAAAAGGACTTGATCCCAATGCTTCCTTTAAGATAATGGAAACAGTACGTAAGGGTAAAGCCTTAAAGGATCCAGAAAAATGGGGAGAATATGAAGCTATGATGAGAGAACATGATGTACCAGAATGGTATATAGATTCTTGTAGAAAGATAAAATACATGTTCCCTAAAGCCCATGCAGCAGCTTATGTAATGATGGCATTTAGAATAGCATGGTTTAAGGTTCATATACCTAAAGCATATTACACTGCTTATTTTACTATTAGAGCTAAAGCCTTTGATGCAGAATTTATGATTTTTGGAAAAGAAAAAGTAAAAGAAAAAATGAACGAGATAATGATGCAAGGTAATGAAGCAGCACCAAAGGATAAAGATATGTATGATGATTTAGAGATTGTTTTAGAGATGTATGAGAGAGGGATAAGATTCTTACCAATAGACTTATATAAATCTGATGCTACTAAATTCAAAATTGAAGACGATGGAATAAGACCACCATTAAATAGTATATCCGGCATGGGGAATATAGCAGCTGAATCTATATTTAATGCTGTTCATGAAGATATTCCTATAAGTTCCATAGATAATTTAAGAAAGAGAGCTAAAATAGGAAATTCTACAACAGACTTACTAAGAAAGTTTGGATGCTTAGGTGGACTTTCAGAAAGTGACCAAGTAAGCTTTTTTGATGCAATATAAATAAGCGCGAGCTTAGCTCGCACTTATTTCATGTTTTTTAAGAATTCAAAATAATATTTATTAACTCTAAAACCTTGTCTAAATGTTGATTTTTTGAAATTAAAGAATTCCATAAGGCCACATTAGGATAAAATGATAGGTAAATAATCTTTTTATAATATTTAAATATATTGAGCTCTAAATTATTTAAACTATAAGATTCAAATATTTCAGATAATAAAAGTTCTTGCACTTTGTTCATTTTATCAAAAATCTCTTGAGCTGTTAGTTGATCAAAATCAGACTTTTCTAAATAATACATTGTTTCGTTTAAGAAACAATTAATATTAACTTCCGTTCCAAACATATTAAAATCAATTATTCCTCTAAAATCACCTTTATCATCAACTAAAATATTTGAATCATTCAAATCACCCTGGTAAACACATCTAGGAAGTTGATGAATATAAATCTTTATATGTTCTCTAAGTTGGTGATTAATTAGCACTAATTTATTTGATAAGTCATTGAATTGCTTTTCTTTTAGTGTAGAAACAAGGCTATCAAGATTTTCTTGTTTCTCATCTTTATTTATATCAAATGGGCCTAATTCAATCAGAGACCACATTGATTTAAATTTAGATAAATCGATATTTGAAAACTGTTGAGCGAGTTTACCAATGTGTTTAACCACATTTTTTCTAAAAGTATAGTCAATTGAGTTATCTTTTGAATTGTAAATATTATATGGTGCACATTCTTCAATATAACAAATATATTGAATGTTATCTTTCTCATAGTAGCAAGCTAAATTTCCGGTTTTGTTTTTTATAAGACTTGGACAATATACTCCTATTTTTCTATATTTTGAGATCAAAGTTGATATGTCTTGCAAAAAATCTTCAGTAATAACTGTAGAATTATTAATTTTTAAAAAGTATTCGTTATTAATTTTGTAATTAAAACGTCTATCTGATTCAGATTTGGATGTATCAATTACATCACTTATTTGAATACACTCAATATTAAATTCCTGACAAAGGATTTTTAGATCATTAAAACTAAACATATTTTATCTGCCCCTTTTATATAACAAAATCAAAGTTGTGTTAGGTAATTATAAAATTCTTATTATATTCTTATATAAGTATAATACATAATTATGGAAAATAATAAGTTTAATATAAATCAGCAGGTAGAATGGTTATTTCAAAAGTATGAAATATATAATAAATTTTATAAAAACATAAGTATTATTACAGTTTTTGCAGATATTATTATTAGATGGATAAATTTATGATAACGTAAGAAAAAACTATTGAAAATTATTTATAACAATATAATATTAAATAATGTATATAATTTTTAAAATAGATCTAAAGATAAATATAAAGGAGAGGCAGTATGAGAAGTATAATTAAAAGAGCAATAGTTATAGTATGTTGGGGTAAATATGTTTTTAGCACCAAGTAATATATTTTCAGGAGGGGTTACTGGACTTTCGCAATTATTATCTTCAGTTGGCTTAGATTTTTTTAATATTAATATAAGTATATCTGCATGGGTATTAATTATAAATTTACCGTTAGCTATTTTATCATGGCTTAAATTAGGTAAAAAGTTTACTGTTTATACTATATTAGCAGTTGCATCATCATCATTTTTTATGAAGATAATACCAATGGTCCAAATAACAAATAATCAAATTTTAGCATCTATATTTGGTGGTGTTTTAACAGGTGCAGGTGTAGGATTATGCCTAAGAGAAGGATTTTCTACTGGAGGTACTGATATTATAGTTTTAGTTGTTCAAAAGCTTACAGGGAAGTCAGTAGGTCAAGTTGGACTTTTACTAAATGGAGCTATTGTATTAGCAGCAGGGCTTATATACGGATGGGAACAATCATTATATAGTTTAGTAGCTATATATGCAATGACCCAAGTAATGGATAGGTTCTTTATCCAACAACATAAATTAACAGTTACTATTTACACCAAAAAAGGTGAAGAGATGGCAAAGAATTTGTTATCTAACAATTTAAGAGGTGTAACTATAGGTAAAGGCTTCTTAGGTGGATATACAAAAGAAGAGTTACAATCTGTTATAACAGTAATATCAAAGCATGAGCTTTTATTTATAAAGAAAGCTGTAGAAGAAGTAGACCAAGATGCTTTCGTAAATGTTCAACCAACAGTAGATGTAATAGGTAAATTCTTAGATAAATCTCTATTAGAATAATATGATTAATTAAGTAGTACGTAAGAGTGAAGAATTAATAATTAAGATAGAACAATGAGGATGAGGAGGAATAGATTATGCCGATGTTAAGAGTTAAAGGAATACCTCAAGAAGAGGTTATGAAGGAAAGTAAAGTATTAATAGATGAATTAGTAGAAATAATAGAATGTCCAAGAGATTATTTTACTATAGAATTAATTAATAATACTTTTATAATGGATGGAGAAGTAGTTGTACCTCCTACGATAATAGAAGTTGCTTGGTTTGATAGAGGTCAAGAAGTTCAAGATAAGGTAGCAAAGGCTATAACAAGTCACTTTAAGAAGGACAGAGAATGTTTAGATGTAGTTTTCCAAGGATTAGAGCATAAAAACTATTATGAAAATGGGGAGCATTTTTAAAAAATATAGTTTTACTTAGATATTTTTATGAAAAATTAGACTATACTGCTAACCGGGGGGATAGGTTATTAGAGATAGGGATTATATAGCTAATAAATAGCTATATAATCCCTTTATTGCTTTATTTCTATGGAAATATTTTAATAGAATATTTTTAGTGAAATTAATAACCCTATAGGTAGCTTGTAGATAAAATTGATGAATGATATAGTTGGCTTGTTATAATAAAATGATATAGAATTATGGAGGTAAAGATGAAAAATATTAAAAAAATATTGTTAGCTAGCTTTATGATTGTTGTGTTAGTATTTACAGTTAGCGGATGTGGAAGTCATGTTAATGTAGATAATACAAATGGAACAGCTAGTAATAATGTAGATGAAAATAAAGATAATATAGAATCAAATAAAGATTCAGATGGTTACTTAGTAGAAACCTTAAAATTAGAGGGAGGAACAGATTGGGGAACCCCTAATCCGTTTTTAAATGAATCTAGAGGCCCTGGAACAGCAAAGATGAGACTTGTTTATGCAAGCCTTTTAGAAAAAGATGAAACAAGTGATATATCATGGCTTGCAGAAAGCTTTGATTTTAACGGCAATGATTATACTTTTACTTTGTTTGATAATACAACATTCCAAGATGGTACTCCATTAACTACGGAGGATATAGCTTTTACTATTGATTATTTCAAGAAGAATCCACCAGTAAGCAATTCTCTTGGAGCTGGTGAAAAATTTATAGTAGACCATTATACAATTGTAGATGAAAAGACAATAACTATAACTGTTAAAGAGGCTAATGCAGATACATTAAGCAGTTTAGGATCTTTTGTTATTATTCCAAAGCATATATGGGAAAAGGTTGATGATCCATATAGCTATACTGGAGATGGATATTTAGTAGGTAGTGGAGCTTACAAGTGTACTGCATATGAAGGTGCTACTGGAACATATGAGTTTACTGCTTATGAAGGTTGGGTAAACGGAAAACAAGCAGCAGAAAAAATACAATTTGTACCTGTTAGTGATGCAATTTTAGCTTTTGAAAATGGTGAAATTGATATAACCTCAATGCCTGCTGATTTAAAGGATAAATATGTAAGTGATAGTTCTGTTGGCATAGTTGAAAAAGCGAATGATATGGGATATAAAATGTTAATCAATTATGAGAAATGTCCAGATTTTCTAGATATAAAATTAAGGCAAGCTATTTATGCAGCATTAGACAGACAATCTGTAGTGGATAATGTATTTAGGGGAGCAGGTACTGTTGGAAGTGCTGGATATGTTCCAGAAGGAAGTCTTTATTACAATGAAGATGTAATAAAGTATGAATATAATCCAGAAGCGGCAAAAGAAGTATTTGATGGAAAAGGTTATAATGTAACACTTTTAGTTGCTGATAGTGGTGATGATGTAAATATTGGAGAAATAATTAAAAATAATCTTGAAGCTGTAGGAATAGGGGTTAACGTAGTAGCCTATGATTCAGCAACAAGAGATACTATGATTAATAATGGAGATTACGAATTTGCACTTGTTGGTAATGGAGGATGGGGAAATAATCCACCTACATTTATGAGAACTTTATTTTCTGATGAGTCAAAGTTTAGTGGAACAAATCCTCACTCTATGGGAGCTATAGGATATAGTAGCAAAGAAATGACTGAACTAGCAGAAGCACAAGTTTATGAAACAGACTTTGATGCAAGAATTAAGATTTTTAAGGATTTAGAATACTTAGTTAGTGAAGAGATACCTCTATTTGTAATTGCGAATAAATCAAGTTATTCAATGTATAAAAAGGATTATTACGATGGTTGGATGAAGACATATGCATATCAACAAGCAGAACAAAATAGATTATCTTATATGGCAAGATAAAAGGAATGAGAGATTAGATGAGAAAAAGACTTTTAGTTCTACTTTTCTCCTTTGTAGTTATATATCTGTTTAACTTTTCTATACCTAGACTTATGCCAGGTGATCCATTTCAATATTCTTCATCAGTATCAGGAGAAGATATGACAGAAGAGTTTAGTAAAGAGCAGAAAGAGCAGATGAAAAAGTATTACGGATTAGATAAACCAATAGGTGAGCAACTTGTAGATACTATAACTAAAAATATTAAAGGGGATTTTGGGATTAGCATTCACTATAAAAGGCAAGTTAGTGAAATTTTAAAAGAAAGATTCCCTTGGACATTATATATAATGGGGGCAACATTAGTTATAAGCTTACTGTTAGGGTCTATTCTAGCTCTTATATGTGTAAGAAATAGAAAGTTTGATAAGGTTGCATATGGTATATTATCTGCAGCTTCTGAAATTCCTCCTTTCCTTATAGGAATTGTATTATTGTTTTTAATTGCAGCTAAAGTAAGTTGGATTCCACTTTCAGGTGCAGTAACTCCTTTTGGAAAATATGCTACAGAGTTTGAATGGATATATGATGTGTTTATTCATAGTCTTTTACCAATACTTGCAATGTGTATAGTAACTATACCTAAGTTTTACTTTACTGCAAGGGCAAGCTTCTTAAGTGTATTAGAAAAACCTTATCTAGTTAATGCGAAGGCAAAAGGTCTAAAGGAGAAGAGAATACTTTGGAAATATATATTTATAAATGGAATTACACCTATAATAGCAAGATTTTTTCTAAGTGTAGGAACTACAGTTGGAGGAACTCTTTTAATTGAAAATGTATTTGCTTATCCAGGGTTAGGAACAGTGATGAGAGAGGCTGTAAGGTATAGAGACTATACTATGATACAGGGTGTATTTTTACTATCAACGATAATAGTATTAGTAAGTCTACTTATTTCCGATATAATAAATGATTTTGTTGATAAGAGAGGGATAAAAGTATGAAGAAAATTAATACTTATCTAATTATATTTTCAATACTTACATTATTCTTCTTATATCCTCATAGTGCAACTTTACCTTCAGGTTTGTCTCTTGAGGCGCCAAATATAAATCATATATTTGGTACAGATAATTTAGGTATAGATATATATGCTCAAATTTCTAGTGGGTTTTTTAGAAGTATGGCTATAGGAATAGTTACTGCTATATTTGCAACAATTATTGGAGGACTACTAGGGATCTTATCAGGATATATTGGGGGAACTATAGATCATATTACTTTATTTTTGATAAATATATTTTTATCTGTTCCTCAGTTGCCTGTAATGATAGTAATAGGAGCGTTTTTTGGACAAAGTACTTTAAATATTATATTTATAATAGCTGCATTTTCTTGGGCTCAAATTGCTAAACAGCTTAGAGCAAAGGTTATTTCTATAAAAAATATGGAGTATGTTAAACTTGCAGAAAGTTATGGAGGAAGTCCTTTATATATTATAATGAGGCATTTAAGTAGAGAGTTAATACCACTACTTATGATAAATGGACTTGCAGTAATAGGACGCGCTATTATACAGGAATCGTCCCTTGCATATCTAGGATTATCAGATCCAATAGCAAAATCCTGGGGACTTATGATATCAAAAGCAACAGCTTTTTCAGGAATATACTTTAGTGAGTTTTGGAAATGGTGGCTTATGCCACCGATATTAGCATTGATATTATCAGTATTAACTTTAAGATTACTTTCAAGGGCTTTAGAACAGTATATGTTAAAGGAAAACCATACTGAGATGAGTGATAGCTTAAGGAGGGAATAGTATGGAGGAAATATTAAAAGTAAATAAACTTTCAGTTGAATATCCAGAGTTTACCTTACATCCTATTTCCTTTACTATGGAAAAAGGTGAAATTCTATCTATTATTGGGGAATCAGGAAGTGGAAAGACTACTATAGCAAAAGCTATAACTTGTATTATGGATAAAGAAACAGCGGTAACAGGAGAAGTTTTCATAGATGGAAAAGAATTATTATCTATGAAAGAGATAGATAGAAAATTATTAAGAATGACAGAGTTTTCTATAGTATTTCAGAATTCATTAGAGTGGTTAAATCCATCAATGACATTAGAAGGACAGTTAAAGGAAATATTGATTAAGGAAGCTAACTACTCCTATGATCGTAGGAGTAAGTTCGAGGTAACAAATCGGAGATTTGGACTCTCACTTAAAAAAGAAATGCAAGATAAAATGGTAGAGCTTATGGAAGTAGTTGGCTTAAGTAAAGATGATTTGAAAAGATATCCTAGAGAGTTATCTGGTGGGATGAGTCAGAAGTTCATGATTGCTAGTGCTATAGCTTTAAGACCTAAGCTTGTGATTATGGATGAGCCTACAAGTTCTTTAGATGTAGCTTCAAGAGATTCTTTTATAGAGCTTATACGAAAGCTTAATAGGGAATTAGGAATCGCATTTTTGATAATAACTCATGATTTAAAGCTAAGTAGTGAGTTAAGTAATAAAATGATTGTTTTATATGGTGGACATATTATGGAGACTGGTGATACTAAAGAAATTTTAGAGAAGCCACGACATCCATATACTAGGGGACTTATCCATGCTTCAGTTGGCTTTAACCTTGTAAAAGATATATGGGGGATTAGAACTGGGGTAGTTAAAAGGGAGAATTATGGATGTCCTTTCTATGGTAGATGTACTCAAAGTATTAGCATTTGTGAAGATAAAGTACCAGATCTTAAAATGGCAGAAGATAATAGATGGATTGCTTGTAACCGTAGTGGTGTTGTAAAAGTTTTAGAAGGGAAAAATATAAGTAAGGTATATGGCAAACAACAAGTGCTTTCAGGTATTGATCTTACAGTGTATAGCGGCGAGATAGTATCTATAGTTGGAAAATCTGGTGTAGGTAAGTCAACTTTAGCAAGGATATTAGGTGGATTTTTAAATGAGTTTGATGATGGACATATTAATTTTGAAGGTAAATCAGCAAATTTTAAAGTGCAACATAAAACTATAGGTGGGATTCAGATGGTATTTCAAGATAGTGAAGGCTGTCTTAATCCACATATGACAGTAAGGGAGATTGTAGCTGAACCATTGAAATTGGCTAAGGCAAATGATGGTTTAGAAGAGAAGATAAAAAGAGCCTTATTAGATACAGGGCTTCCTATAGATAATCAGTTTTTAAATAAAAAGATAAAAACATTATCAGGTGGGCAAAAGCAAAGAGTAAATCTAGCTAGAGCATTAACTATGGAGCCAAAAATTATGATTGCAGATGAACCAACAGCTATGCTTGACCCATCTAGTAAGGCTATCTTATAAGAATGTTAAAGGGATTACAAAACAAACGAGGCTTTAGCATGCTTATGATTAGTCACGATTTAGAAAGTGTACTTAAAATCTCAGATAGAACGTACTTATTACAACAAGGGAAGTTGAAAAGGTTAGATCCATCAGAGTATATGCAAATTAATATAGATAAAATTTTTGCAAATTAAATAGATAGGAGAGAGTATTATGATTAATACAGAATTATGGAATAAGTGTGTAGAGTTTCATGGACATGAGTGTGGAGGGTTAACTATAGGGTATCAAGCTGCTATATATGCAAAGCAGTTACTAAGTGGTGATTTTTCACAAGATGAGGAAATGGTTTGTATAACAGAAAATGATGCCTGTGGAGTAGATGCTATTCAAGTTATTTTAGGATGTAGTGTAGGAAAGGGTAATTTATTATTTCATATGAGAGGTAAACAAGCCTTTTCGTTTTATAATAGAAACAATGGAAAATCTGTACGTCTTGTATTAAAGCAAAAACCAAATATGACTAGAGAAGAAAGCTTCAAATATTATCAAGAATGTAATCCAGAAGATATGTTTGATGTTAAAGAAACAACTCTTGAAGTTCCAGAAAGAGCAAGGATATTCAAATCTATCATTTGTGAAGATTGTGGAGAAAAAACTTCAGAAAATATGATAAGAATACAAAATGAAAAGAATTTGTGTATGGATTGCTATAATGAATATAACCGATTTAATGTTTAATTAAAAATGGGAAATTAAATATTGAAGATGAAACTCCTATAGAATTAAATCTCTATGGGAGTTTTTAATAATAGTTTTAGAAATTATGTAGTAATTTCATCTGCAATTTGACATTTATCATTTTTAATTTTAAATTTATTAATTATTTTATAAATAAATTAATTGCTTTATTTAAATCCTCAATTGCTTTTCTATCACCGGATTCTACGGCTTCTACAAGACAGTGTTCTATATGATCTTGTAAGATTACTTTACCTGTGCTTGTTAGTGCTGATATTACTGCAGATAATTGTATTAGTACTTCGCTACAATCTCTATCATCCTCTACCATTCTCTTTACTGATTCTAAATGACCTTTTGCTTTTGATAATCTATTTAATACGGCTTTAGTATTTTGATGGACATGCTTATGGGTATGTCCACTAGTGTTATCATGGCTATGGATATAAGTCTTTCCATCATTATTAATGTGAATATGTTCTTTTTTTTCATCAATTTGCTTTAGTGCCATAATAAAAGTCCCCCTTTTTAAAACTCTCTTTATACAATTTGTGAAACATATGAATATTTTATCTTCTTATAAATATAGTATTTATTTAAAGAAATATTAACTGGAATAAATTCGTGATTATTTTATGGTAATAACATAACTTATGATTTATAAGACACTAGTATGATATCATTTTTTATTTTAAAAGTAAAATGTTTACATATGTGAATTTTATATAGTTATCATTTTGAAAGCTAAATTTAATAGTAAAGTAATTAAATAAAAAAATCTACAGTATAAATAAGATGGGAGTATTTGTAGGAGGAAGTTAATTGAAAATTATTTCTGTTGTTAATTACAAAGGTGGCGTTGGAAAGAGTACAGTTGTATCAAATTTAGGTGCTTTATTAGCTTTAGACGGTTATAAAGTATTATTAATAGATTTAGATCCTCAGGCTAGTTTAACTTTTTCGTATATGGGAATTGATAATTGGAAAAGAGAGTATAAGGACAAAAAAACAATAAAGACTCTTTTTAACTCTATAATTAATAAGAAAAAGGATAATATAAAAAATTATATTACTAATGATCTAAAAGCTAATTCTGTAATAATTAAAAATGGAGGACAGGCTATAAGTTTATTACCGTCTAGTACAGATTTATATGAAATACAAATAGATTTAGCAAGAAGTATATCTGGAAATACAAAAAGAAAATATACAAAAAATAAGTTAAGATGTATATCTGGATTAAGAGAAGAGTTAATGACTGTGTATGGAGAATATGACTTTGTATTATTA
>OGIX01000316.1_pt1 | contig 41257 bp, 38 predicted proteins | sample 1571901 | NCBI WGS metagenome assembly OGIX01 (sample SAMEA2582102, study PRJEB24529) | metagenome | biome: Human gut stool | place: China | collected 2011
TGCAGGTAATAAGTTAAAAAAAGCTAAACTAAAATTCAGCTTAAATAAAGTTTCAAAAATTTCATTGTTATTATGTTTAGATACTATCCAAGCTATTATCATTATAACAATATTAGCCATAGCTCCTGCTATATATATAATAATTTTATCTTTATCAGTAAGTTCATCCAAATCCATAAGTTCAACCTTTGCACCATAAATATGGAACTGCAAGTTATTAAACCTACTACCTTTTGATTTAGCAACTATTATATGACTAAATTCATGTATTAATATACAACAACATGACAAAATAAATGTTTTATCAATATTAACTAATATCGCTATAAGCAGAAACTCAGAAAGTAATATTTGCTTCCATCTTTTTAATTTCACATTATCAAATCCTTACTATTACTGCCCCTCCTAAGATAATCTTACTAATACGTAAAATCATCATTTACTAATTTCTCTTTCACCCAATTTATTGATTCTAAAAATTTATTTTTTAGTGAATCAATCTTTATCTCCTTAGAATTTACTTTCGCATTGGCATATGTATATTCTTGTTCCACTCCTACTTTAAATTTTGTATAACATTCTACAATATCTTGATTAGATGAGTACTTACCTCCAAAAGCAAATAAAAATAACATCATTGTTCCAACTAGTTGCATTGCTATAAGATTTGCAAAAAAACCTTCTTTTTTATGTTTTCGATTTTGTGTATAAACAGTGTTTCCCCTATATATAAGAATTCCATCATCATTAATACTTCGTTCTGAATTTACTGTACTATTCTTCTTCTTAAGATTATCATAATACTCTTTATACTGAAGATTATAATTACTCATGTCTCCTCCTAAAAAATTGCTTAATTAATTATATTTTTCTAGCTATTAAAATATAACTGCTATAATAAAGTAGAAAATAAAAATAGAACTGCTAAAAAGCAGTTCTATTACATCTAGAAGTATAATTTTCTTTTTCTCATACCAATATTTAAAACTAATCCTAATGATAATATAGTTGTTAAAAGTGAACTTCCTCCATAACTCACTAATGGAAGTGTTATACCTGTAATAGGCATTAATCCTATAGTCATCCCTATATTTTGCCATATAGCAAATAATAAATATGATGTCATTCCTATAGCAACTATATTTCCGAACATATCCTTTGAATCCCTTGCTATTGCTATCATCCTACATATCAATATTCCATAAAGACTTAATAGGAATGCTGCTCCTAACAATCCCCATTGCTCACCTATTTGAGCAAATATAAAGTCCGTTTCAACTTCGGGAACATATTGGGAAGCATACCCGCCTGCACTCTCCTTAGAGAATGAACTATTAGTTCCTAAAAATCCTCCCGATCCTATTCCAATTAATGACTGTCTTAAGTGATAACCTTCTTCAGAACTATTTGCTTCTGGATTTTGAAATGATATAATTCTCATCTTTTGGTATGGTTGAATCAACCCTGAATTCCACACAAGAACAATAGCTACTACCAATCCAGTAAGGCCTCCAATAATTATTCTTTTATCTAATCCACCTGCAAAGAACACTCCTACAACCATAAAAAATAGAACCATCGTCATTCCCATATCTGGTTGAATTACTATTAAAGCTGCTGGTATTATAGCATAAAGTGCAACAATACAAAAGTTTTTAAAATTATTTATGTTTCCATCCATATCTTCCAACTTTTTACCCATCATCATTATAGTAGCTACTTTTGCAAGTTCTGCTGGTTGGAATGATACTATACCAAGATTTATCCACCCCTGTGCTCCATTTACCGTTTTACCAATTACTAATACAAGTACTAATAAAATAACTGATCCCCAATAAAATAAAGGCGTAAAGCCCTTTATTATGCTATAATCTAAAGCCATAATAAAATATAATCCTACTAATGATACTCCAAAAAATAATGATTGTTTAATTACATATGTAGTATTATATGCATATGGCTTTGTAGCTAAATATATATTAAGTATCCCAAACAATACAATTGTTACAATTGAAAAAAGCATCCATTTATCAATTTCTTTAAACTTTTTTTTATCCATCTTAAATTGAGATAATGGTATTATCATTTAATTGACCTCCACATCCTCTAGTATTTTTTTATTATATCCTATTTCTACTTTTTTCACCATATATATTTATAGCATCGCGCTGTTTTTAATAAAAATTTAAGAAGTACCAATAATTTTTTAACTACATAAAATAAAAAGTGACAAATAGCCAATAATTACATATCGTCATTTGTCATCCTTTATAAAATATTTATCTACTTTTTAAATTCTTTATTGGTATATTAGCTACAAGTGCTGGTCCACTATTTCCTTCTTCATCCTCAGCCCTATTAAAAGATATATCAACATCTTCGCCATCTATCTCAATATATTTTGAAATTACTTCTAATATCTCTTCTCTTATCTTATCTAACATTTCTGGAGCCAATGACCCTCTATCATGTATAAGTATTAATCTTAATCTATCTTTTGCAACATCTTTAGGAGTAACCTTGTTCGAAAACACCTTCAAAAAATTCATAAACTCTCACTCCTCCTAGCTTCTCTTAAATAACTTCTTGAAAGCTGAGAAGAACCCACTTGGCTCGTCACTTAAGTCTAATAATGGTACTTCTTCACCCATAATTCTTTTAGCAATATTTTTAAATGCCTGTCCTGATTTTGCGTCTTGATCTAAAACTATCGGTTCTCCTTTATTAGTTGATACTGTAATTCCTTTATCATCAGGTACAACCCCTAAAAGCTTAACTGATAATGTCTCTATTATATCTGAAACGTCAAGCATATCACCCTTTTTAGTCATCTCATAATTTAATCTATTTACTATTACTGCATGATCCTCTAAACCTTTAGCATCAAGTTTTCCTATAACCCTATCAGCATCTCTAACTGAAGTAATTTCCGGATTAACTACAACTATTGCCTTTTCAGCTCCAACAACAGAGTTTTCAAATCCTTGCTCTATCCCCGCTGGAGAGTCTATTATAACATAATCAAACTCTTCTTTTAAAGTATTTACTATATTAAGCATATCGTGAGTACTTACATCATCTTTGTCCTTAGTTTGTGCTGTAGGTAAAAGACAAAGATTAGGATATCTTTTATCTTTGATTAAAGCTTGCTTTAATCTACATCTATTTTCAATAACATCCATTATTGTATAAACAATTCTATTTTCTAGTCCCATAAGAACATCAAGATTTCTAAGTCCAGTATCTCCATCAACAACAACAACCCTTTTTCCTAAGGCTGCTAGCGCTGTTCCTAAGTTTGCTGTAGTTGTAGTCTTTCCTACTCCACCTTTACCTGATGTAATAACTATAGAAACTCCCATTTTTATCCCTCCACATTTAATATATATATTTATTTAGTAAATATGGCTCCACCACTATGGCCCCATCTTTAATTTTTGCTACCTCTGGATAAGAAGGCTTAACACCATCATCTGGTGCTATGGTCAATATATCTGTAATTTGTAGCACCTCTGGTTCTAATGAAAAAGCTGCAATAATCGACTTATCATTTCCGCCAAATCCAGCCTTAACTTGTCCTTTTATGCTACCTAAAACTATAATATTCCCCCCTGCAATAACTTCGGCTCCGCTATTTATGTCACCTATTATCACAATATTTCCTGGGTAATTAATTAATTGTCCACCTCTTACAGTTTTCTTTATAAATTTTGTTTTCCCTTCATAAATTCCATTAAAAACCTTATTATCTTCCCCTTTTTTTATATTTATGTCTTCAAAAATGCAATCTCTTATATGTATTTTATCAAAAAGCTCATCTTTCAGCTTAGCTATCTCTGACTCTGTAACATTTTTAAAATTAGCTGTAAGCTTTAATATAGAATTTCTATAAAATCCTTTCCCAATAGATAGAGTATTAACTAAAGCTTCAATAACTTCATCAAAAGTAGCAAACTTCTCAATATCTATTATTGCATTTATACCTTCTTTATTTCCTCGAACTTGTATTCTGCTATCTTTCATTGGTTACCCTCCACCAATTTAATACAAACTTTTCAAACAAATTATTACTTAAATTATAGCATATATCTACAATTAATAATATAACGCCATTAACTATTTTTTACTTTTTTCATAAAAAATCACTTATTTTGCAGTAAAATTATACAAAATAAGTTACTTATATTAAATTTATTCTGTTACATTAGCATTGTCACTTTCATTTGTAGTTGTTTCTATACCATTTGTATTATTATTATCTTTTGGTGCATTTTGAACATACTTAACAAAACTGCTTGATTTGGAAGCATAAGAAGGATCTAACTTTAATAATTCCTCCCTAAAAAATGCCTCATAAATAGCTTTATGAATTGGTGCTCCATCACTACCTTTATTTCCATCATATAATGTACTAAAGATAGCTATTTCTGGATCATCCATTGGTGCAAAACTTATATAGTTACCATAAGGTTTTCTGCCTTGTTGAGAATATTGTTCTTCTGTTCCAAAGTCAGCTGTACCAGTCTTACCACAAACCGCTATAGGGAATTTTCCTTCACCAAAAGATTGATATGCCATACCATTTTCGCTACTAGTATTAACTCTACGCATACCTTCTTTAACAGCTTGTAAATATTCACTTGGTATTTCTAAGTTGTCTACAACCTCTGGATTAAATTCTTGAATAACTTCTCCTGTTGGTGAAGTTATTTTATCAACTAACATAACTTTATGTCTTTCTCCTCCATTAGCTAGAGTTGCTACATAGTTAGCAATTTGTAACGGAGTAAGATTGTTCATCCCTTGCCCTATAGCATCCATTACTATCTGTGCAAAAGAAGTTATCTGAGTAGTTTGTTCACTTATAATATATTCTGCTATAGCATTTGCTACAGAGTTAGCTTGCTCATCTAAATCAGCTTTTTTACCTGTTTTAGACTCATAATCTGCTACAGCTTGCTTATACTTGCCAGATTCCTTCATGAATGTTTTTACTTCTGGAAGCATTAAGTTAGCAACCTCAGTATAATCATTCATTTGTTCATCTGTTCCTACTTTTTCTAATATCTCTTTTATCTTGTTTTTAATTGCTTCTTTAGCATTTTTAAGTTCTTCTGAATCTTCTTCGCTCTTAGATATGTCTAATGGAATAAATACAAAATTCCCTGAAGTTGAGACTCCCTTCTGTAACGCTTCAACTAATGAATACATAGGTGTTTCAATTATTTTATTTTTCCAAGAAGTAAAATTATATGTTTGCCCAAAGCCTTCCTCTATTTCTATCCCTGTTGTAGGATTAGCAGCTTGAGGTGAATTTGGGTCAACACCTAATCCGAATTTCCAAACATACTCCGCTAAAGAATCTAATGCTTCAACATCTCTTCCATTTTGGTCCCATAACCTATATCCTGTTTCATAATAGAAGTAGTTTGAAGACTTTTCTAATGCTAATCTAAGGTCTGTAGGCCCATTAGCTCTATGTTGAAAGTTTTCAGCTCCAAATCCATCTCTTTCCCACCATCCTGAAGTATCATTCATATACTCAGTGGTTGAAATTACCCCTTCCATTAATCCCGCTATGGATGTTAATGGTTTAAATACAGATCCTGGAGGTATTTTACCTAAAGTAGCATAGTTAAACATAGCTCTAGGGTATATATCATAAAAATCTTCCCTTGCCCCTTCTTCATTTAAAGGAAATAATTCATCTAGAGACTTTGTAGCATGAGTTTTTTGAATATGCTCCGTTCCAAACTTAGTTAAATCCGGACTAAAGTATTGCTCATATTTTTCATCACTAAGTTCTCCAGGTATTGCAAAATCATTTGGATTATAATCTGGATAACTAGCCATGGCTAAGACTCTTCCTGTTTTTACCTCTATAGCTATTACTGCTCCTCTTGTGGCACTTGGTTGAGTTTGTCTTACTGTTTCTAATGTATCCTTTAATGCTTCCTGTGCTGCATATTGTATATCTTTATCTATTGTTAAATGAACATTATTTCCTGGATATGATTCAAGTTCAAACAGAGTTTCTGTTTCTCTTCCTTGGGAATTTACTTTTACCGTTGTCCCACCTTTGTTCCCTTTTAACTGATCTTCAAAGGCTGATTCAATTCCAGAAGCTCCAACTAAATCTGTAGATGCATCATATCCCATAAGTTCGTATACCGTTTCTTCAGGACCAGTGATAGATGATACATATCCTAATATATGTGAAGCTAAGTTTCCAAACGGATAATATCTTACAGGTTCTAAACTAACGTCCACTCCTGGTAAATCGCTAAGCTTTTGATATATTATAAATGCAGTATCACGTTTTATATTATTAGCTATAGTAACAGCTTTATAGCCTTCATAACTTTTCATTTTTATGGCATCTCTAATAACCATATAATTTCTTATCTCTTCTAAAGAGTATTTCTTTAATAATTCATCTGTTACTCTCTTTCCGTAATCAACAGACTCTTTTACATAATCCCTATTCTTTGAATTCTGATCTATTGTAGGATCTACAAAACTTTTAGCTAAGGCTTTCTTTTCTTCACTTGTATATCCTTCTGGCAGAAGCATCTCATATAAATTATAAGTATCTACTAGATAATAAAATGTATCCTCTATTGAAATACTTAAAAGCGCATCATTAATGGCATTTAACTCATCATCAGTAAAATCTCCATTATGATCTTTATATAACGTATTTTGTACTAAGTCATTAAGACCCCTATCTTTCTTAAATCTTAACTCAACTAACTTTTGAGCTTCAGTATCTGAAGTTTTAAAATTATAATAAAACTTTCCACTAGAGTTTATCTTTAATAATAGGTCATCTAAAAACTTTTCATTATTCTCTTTTAATATATTAAATATTTTATTCATAGAAGAATAAAATGCCTTATCAGCTTCATCAGTTTGCATATATGTTAATACATAGTTTTGCTTGTTTGTAGCTAGTACATTACCATCATCATCATAAATAATACCTCTTGGTGCCTTTTCTGAAATAAATCTAGTAGATCCGGTATCAGCTTTTTCTTTATAATCCTGATGTTTATATACTTGAAGGTATAGTAGTTTACCAATTATAACACTAAAAATAATAGCCATAATTACATAAAATACGGTATATGGCGACCCCTTTTTTTTCTTATTCGGTTTATTTACTATCATCTAAACCTCCACTCATCTTTCTTCCAATACTTTTTAGAAGTAGTTAAAACAAATTTATACCCAATAACCATTACTATAGTATTTAATATTGCACTCATTACTGCCATATTAAGATTTATCTTTTTACCAAAAGGTATAAATAATATAGCTATCATTACTATTTTCAGCATTGATAAAATAAGACATGATATAACAGGAATTACCCTATTGTTCTTAAATATCCCTTCCCCAATCTTAGCCGCTAAAAGACATAAAAGAAAATTAACCAGCAAATTTATTCCAAACCCATTAATAAAAAACAAATCTTGTAGTAGTCCACTAACAATTCCAATAAACATAGCATCTTCTTTTCCATTTATTATAGAAAAAGCTATAGCGAATACAAATAATATACTAGGATATCCTTGCATTATACTGTAACTTGGAAGTATAGTATTTTCTAATATTAACAAAAACAGTGATATAGCTATTATAATTATTCTCTTCATAAGCTACCTCTTAATCATACTTAACATTTATTTTATCCTTTGGAACTACTACGAATAATTCCTCTAATTTATTAAAATCAACATATGGTTTAACCATAGCATTTTTCATAACCATTACACTATCTGTCTCTACAGAAACAACTTCCCCAATTCTTATTTCTTTTGGATATATCATTCCTAAGCCTGATGTTAATATAACATCACCTTCTTTTATTTCTGAATCTATAGGTAAGTTATAAACCTTAACAATATCTTCATTTTTATTTTCTTTATATCCTCTTAAAATTCCTGTAGTTTCCCTAGTGCTATCAACCATTACAGAAACAGCCATATTTTCATTTAATATAGTTTCAACCACAGAATAATTGCTCTCTGCTTGGGTTACCTTGCCTACAAGACCTTGATAATTTATTATTATCATATCCTTTTCAATACCATCATTAGTTCCTTTATCAACTATGTACCCTCGTGATACAGTTCCTCCACTGTATCCAATTATGTTAACTCCAACATAATCATAATTATTCTTACTATCTTTTAATTTTAATACTTCTCTTAATCTTTCATTTTCATCTTTTAAGGCACTATATTCTACTATTTGATTTTCTAATTCTGAATTTTTCATCTTAAGCTCTTCATTTTCTTGCTTAACTTTTGAAAAATTCGCAAAAAAATCTACAGAGCTTTTTATTTTATCATTTACTTTATAAACAATTTTTTGTAAAGGGCTAACCACCGACCCTATGCCACTAGATACGCTATTAGATCCATTTTTAACTGAAAAAATAATTATGCCTAAAAATGCAACTGACAGTACTATAATAGTTACTGCCAGTTTGTTTTTAAAAGGTTTCATTATTGACCTCTTTGAGTTTTGCTTAATTCATCGAAGTTATCTAGTGCTTTTCCTGCTCCTAAAACAACACAATCAAGTGGTGATTCAGCAATGTGTACAGGCATGTTTGTTTCGTGGTTTATTAATTGGTCTAACCCTTTTAAAAGAGCTCCTCCACCAGCTAGCATTATTCCTTTTTCCATTATATCCGCTGCTAATTCAGGTGGTGTTTTTTCTAATGTAGTTTTTATAGACTCAATTATTGAGTATACAGGTTCTCTTAATGCATCTCTTACTTGATCTTCAGAAATAGTAACAATCTTAGGTAAACCTGTTATCATATCTCTACCTTTAATATCCATTGTAGCTTCTTCTTCTTCAATCTTATATGCTGAACCTAATTCCATTTTTATTTGTTCTGCTGTTCTTTCACCAATCATTAAGTTAAATTCTTTTTTAACGTAAGCTATTATAGATTGATCTAATTCATCTCCAGCAACTCTTAAAGATTTACTTACAACAATACCACCTAAAGATATAATAGCAACTTCAGTAGTACCTCCACCGATATCAACTATCATACTTCCTGTAGGTTCTCCAACCGGAAGGCCTGCTCCTATAGCTGCTGCCATTGGTTCTTCCATAAGAACAACATCTCTCGCTCCAGCAAATTTAGCTGCTTCTTCAATAGCTCTTCTTTCAACTTCTGTTACACCTGATGGGTAACATACTATTATTCTTGGGCTTGTGAAAGCACTTTTGCTTGAAACTTTTTCTATAAGTTTCTTAAGCATTGTTTGAGCAACTTCGAAATCTGCTATAACACCATCTTTTAATGGTCTAATTGCAACTATATTTCCTGGTGTTCTACCTATCATTAACTTTGCTTCAGCACCAACTGCTAAAGGTCTTTTTGTATCGCTATTTATTGCAACAACTGAAGGTTCGCTTAATACCACACCTTTTCCTTTTACGAAAACTAATGTATTAGCTGTTCCTAAGTCTATACCCATGTCTTTATTACTAGTGAAAAATCCCATGTGAATTCCCCTTTCAATCTATATAATTCCTTTTTCTTTTAAGCTTATATAATTATTATTTCCAATAATAATGTGATCTAACAGTTTAATTCCCATTAAATCACCGCACTGTTTTATTCTTAACGTAATATTTATGTCTTCCTTACTTGGCGTTGAATCTCCCGAAGGATGATTATGACAAATAATAATATTAGCACTTCCTCTTTGAACTGCTTCCCTAAATATCTCTCTTGGATGTACTATTGATGTATTTAAACTTCCTTTAAATATATCTTTAACTCCAATAACAGTATTTTTGGTATTTAGAAGTATCAATTTTAATACTTCTTGATTCAAGTTGTTCATCTCATTTATTAATAGCTCAGAAACATCTTTAGGACAAGATACCTTAAAATCATTACTTTGGGATCTTAAAGTTCTAAACCTTTTAAACAGTTCCATCATAGCTATTATTTGACAAGCTTTTACATCTTTTATACCTTTTAATTTTTTTATTTCTTCTAGGTTAATATGTAATAGACCATCTAAGCCCCCAACGTCAGATAATAACCGCGTACTAAGTGAAATTATATTCTCGCCTCTAGTTCCACTTCTTAATAATACAGCTAATAATTCAGCATTTGTTAAATCATCCGCACCATATTTTAAAAGTCTCTCCATAGGCCTTTCATTTTTAGGTATATCATTTATTTTGATATTATTTTGCATAATATTCTCCTTTAATGAATAATACCCGTCCCCCTATTATATAATTTCCTTCATTATTTTATTAAGCAGATTTAATGGTAAGCCTACTACATTGTAATAACACCCATTAATCTTCTCAACAAAAAGAGCTCCTAATCCTTGTATTCCATAAGCTCCAGCCTTATCTAAAGGCTCTTTTGAATTTATGTAATTAACTATTTCTTCATGAGTTAACTCACTGAATTTTACTTCTGTGAATATAGCCTCATTTTTCATAACGTCATTAGCAGTATTTATTACAGCTATCCCTGAATAAACTCTATGAACTTTATTACTAAGTAGTTTTAGCATATTATAAGCATCATTTTCATTTTTGGGCTTTCCTAAAATTTTCCCATCTATCACAACAATAGTATCTGCTGCAATTATAATTGAATCCTTATTAGCCTTTGAAGCTACATTTTGTGCCTTGCCTTTAGCTAAAGTTTTAACATATTCTTCAACATCACCATTAAAATTTATGCTATCTTCATCAAAATCACTTACTACAACTTCGAAATCTTCTACAATTTTTGTAAGTAATTCTTGTCTTCTTGGTGAAGCTGATGCTAAGATATAATGCATATTATCACATCCTACAGAGTTTATTTTTATTCTTCCCAAATTTAGGCTTGTCTTACTCATTATTTAAAAAATTTCTATTTTTTAAAATAAAAAGAGAAAAATGCTATATACAACCCTATTTTTCTAATATAGTTTATCACTTAATAGGAGTTCTAACAAGCATTTTCCTCGTTTTATGCAAATTTTTATAAATTTTTAAGAATTTTTCCTCATACAATTCATTTACTTAAAACTTGATAATACACCATATAAATAATCCATTTCTGATGGCACTTTTTCCTTTGTTAATTCTTCTGGTAACTCTTTAATATAAGTCTTAAAATTTTGTAAAACTTCAATATTTTTTCCTGAAGATATATCGTCCAAAGTATTCATCCATTCTTTAAACTCTGAAGTATTAACATGATCTACTCCATCATCGAATGTAGTAGTTAATATTTTTAAATATCCATCACAAATTGCTGATACTTGTGCTTCTACTGGATCATTTTCATTCAATGTAAAAGTAATTTTTACACTTTCTACACCTTTTGTTCCTAAATCTTGCATTACAGAATCAACATTTTCACTAGTGTAGATACCAGTAAGAACTCTAAATTTATCAGCTTCTTCTGCTATAAATGTTCTTCCATTTGACGATATTTTAGCATAAGTTTGTTCTGCATTATCTTTTTTAGAAAAATATCCACATTGAAGAAAGTAATATTCACTAGTTTGTTCACCTTCTGAAACTGGAGCTTCTCCCTGTTGATCTTGTCCATTTTCTTCTGCAACTCCTTGGGTTCCATCGGTTATTTCAGTACCAACCTGTGCCGAGTCATTAAGCGGTAACACCTTCCATATAAGCAATCCTACGCCTAAGCCAATCATACCTGCTGCAACTATTCCAACTAATAATGATGCTAAAAACTTAAAAACAGCATTATTTTTTCTTCTTTTATAATTATATTTTGTATACTTCATTTTCCTCCCTTTAACCCTCCTTACTAAGACTAGTTATATTGTTTGCTTAAGTTAGTTATATTAATATATATTCTTTTATTTGAGTTAATATACATTATGTAATAAATTTTACTATTAAAAATAAAAAAAGCACCTAAAGATTCTTTAAATTTAGATCATCTTTAGGTAGCTTTTTATTTTAAATATTTAAGTTATTCATCCAAGAAAATCTGACTTTTCCCTTTGTACTATCAACTTTTCTACATCACCAAAACTGATTTTCATCCTAGTGTTATCAAATCTTTCATCTATTGCTTAATAAACTATTTTATTTCTGCTAATACCTTTAATAAGTAATCCCAAGTATTTTTTACAGAAGTTATACTCATATGCTCTTGCGGTGTATGAACATCATAAAGATTTGGACCAAAGCTTATCATATCTAAGTTCCCAAGCTTTTCATTAAATAAACCACATTCAACTCCAGCATGTATAGCAACTATTTTTGCTTCTTTCCCTGTCATATCTTTATATACCTTTTGGCATATTTCTCTCATCTTTGAATTAGGATCATATTCCCAACCTGGATAATCAGATTTACTACTAAACTCTGCTCCAAGTATCTCTGTTATTGTCTTTATTCTTAATTCTATTTCTTTCTTTAATGATGGAACTGAACTTCTTACCGCTGAGTCAAATTCTACATAATCTTCGCCAGTACTTAATACCCCTAAATTAGTTGAACTTTCAACTAATCCATCAATTTCTGTACTTCTTGTATTTACTCCATTAGGATACAAGTATAGTAAGTTAATAACCTTTTCTGTTGTTGCCTTATTAAATTCTTTTGTTTCATTTACCGTAGAGTTATTAACTGATATCTTTAATTCTGGGTCTTGTGACTTAAGTTCATTAGTGAATACTGCAGTAAGGTCATTAACAATTGTAGTTACTTTATTTACATTAGAAGCATCTACTGAAATTATGGCTTCTGCTTCTCTTGGAATAGCATTATTCTTAGATCCACCATTTATCTTAACTATGTTAAATTCTACTTCTTCACTTAATGCTTTTAATATTCTACCTAAAATTTTATTAGAATTTCCTCTTTCTTTAATTATATCCATTCCAGAGTGGCCACCCTTAAGTCCACTTATGTTAATTGCCACATCATTTTTATTAGTTTTATCTTGCCACTCTATTTTAACTGCTGAATTAGTTCTCACTCCACCAGCACAGCTTACTAACAATTCACCTTCTTCTTCATTATCAAGATTTATTAATAATTTTCCATCAAGATTATCTTTACAAATTGCCATAGCTCCTGACATACCAGTCTCTTCATCAGTAGTTATTAAAATTTCTAATGCTGGGTGTGGTATATTATTGTCAGCAAGCAATGCCATTCCATAAGCAACAGCTATTCCATTATCTGCCCCTAATGTTGTATCAGTAGCATATATATAATCATCAACTATTCTTAACTTTAATGGATCTTTTTCAAAGTCATGATCTGTTCCATTATTCTTTTCACAAACCATATCCATATGCCCTTGAATAATTACTGTAGGTGCATTTTCATATCCTTTTGATGCTGGCTTCTTTATTATTATATTTAATGCTTCATCTTGAATTGTTTCAAGTCCAAGCTCTTTCCCGAATTTTAATAAATAATCACTTATAGCTTTCTCGTTTCCTGATCCTCTTGGTATATCAGATATTTTTTCAAAGAAATCAAAAACTAATTTAGGTTCTAAATTTTGTAAAACTTTCATAATTATTACTCCTTTTCTGTTAAACTATGTTAGAATTATTATATAAGGAAAAGTATATCACACTATATATAATACTTAAATTATTTATACTTCATTTTCTTATTTTACTAAATGTGAGGTGTTTTTATGCAAAAGACTAAGATGATTTTTACAATCGGACCTGCTAGTGACAACGAGGAAATTCTAAGAAAGTTTATTCAAATCGGAATGAGTGTAGCTAGACTTAATTTTTCACACGGAACTCATGAAACACACAAACAAAAGATTGATTTAATAAAAAAAATCAGAAAAGAACTAAATTCTCCAACTTCAATTATGTTAGATATCAAAGGCCCAAAAATTAGAACTCATAATTTTATAAACGATGAAGCTTTATTGGTTGATGGACAATCATTTACGTTTATTTGTAATGATGAAATATTAGGCGATAATGAAAGATGCTCTATTTCTTATGGTGATTTATATAAAGATGTATCTATTGGTGGAAGCATATTAGTAGATGATGGTCTATTAAAATTTAGAGTTGATGATGTTAAAGGTACACATATTATTTGTACAGTTCTAGTTGGTGGAACTATAAAAAACCATAAAGGTGTTAATGTTCCAAATATAGATATTAAGCTCCCTTCTATAACTGATAAAGATAAAGAAGATCTTATTTTCGGTTGTGAGATGGAAGTGGATTTTGTTGCTGCTTCTTTCGTAAGAAAAGCTTCTGATATAGTTGAAGTTCGTAATATATTAAATGCACATGGTGGGGAGCATATTCAAATTATAGGTAAGATAGAAAGCCAAGAAGGTGTAAATAACATTGATGAAATTTTAAAAGAAGCTGATGGAATTATGGTAGCTAGAGGAGATATGGGAGTTGAAATTCCTATTGAAAGAGTTCCTATAATTCAAAAAAATATTATAAAAAAATGTAATGAAGCTGGAAAAGTAGTAATCACAGCAACACAAATGCTCGACTCTATGATTAGAAACTCTCTTCCAACTAGAGCTGAAGCTTGTGATATATGCAATGCTATTTTTGATGGAACAGATGCAATAATGCTTAGTGGTGAAAGTGCTAGTGGTGCATTTCCAATAGAGGCAGCCACAACAATGGCCACTATAGCACAAGAAACTGAAAAGCATATAGATTATGTATATTTAAATCAAAGATTAAGAGAGCCAGCTATGGGAGATTTTGCTGAAGCAATAAGCTATTCTGCTTGCAGAACTTCCAACGTATTAAATGCTAAAGCTATAGTTGCTGCTACAACATCAGGTTCAACAGCTAGACTTATATCAAAATATAGACCTAAATGCCCTATAATAGCTATAACCCCTAATGAGTATGTATTAAGAAAGTTAAGCTTAACCTTCGGAATAATTCCCCTATTATGTAAGCAGTTTGAAACAACTGATGAAATAATTTCTGAATCTAAAAAAGTTGCTAAAAAACTTTCATGTGCAAATGATGGGGATGATATATTAATAGCTGCAGGATTCCCTACAACTCATAGAGGTGGAACTAATATGCTAAAAATAGAAAAGATATAAAAAAACTGCCTCGCGGCAGTTTTTTCAGTTAAAAGTTAATTATCAAAAAGTCCTTTAAAAAGATCTCCTAAAGTTACTTCTTCGTCTGAATCATTATATTGTAAATATTCTGTAGATCTTTCAACAGCTTCTTTTATACTTAATGAGATTCTTCTATCATTTTTATTTACATCAAGAACTTTAACTTTAACTTTTTGACCTACAGTTAATACATCTGAAGATTTTGCAATATTTTCATCTGTAATTTCATTAATATGAACTAGACCTTCAATACCACTATAGATTTCTACAAAAGCACCAAAGCTAACTAGCTTAGCAACAGTTCCCTCTATAATTTCACCAACTTTTATATCATCTCCATGGACTTTCCATGGTTCTTGATTAACGTCTTTTAATATTAAGGAAACTCTCTCATTTTCAGAATCTATATTTCCAACAAATACAGTTACCTTATCTCCAACATTAACTACATCTTCTACTCTTTTAACTCTTTCCCAAGCTAAATCATTCATGTGAACTAATCCTGTTATTCCACCGATATCAACAATAGCCCCGAACTTTAATATCTTCTTAACAGTACCTTCTCTTTTTTCCCCTTCTTTAAGAGTACTCCAAAGAGCCTTCTTTTCATTATTATATTGTTCTTCTTCGATTACTCTTCTAGAAGCAACAACCTTTCTATTTCTCATATCTAGTTCTATTAATTTAACTTCAAGTTCTTTTCCAATGAAGTTTTTAAAGTCAACTCTTTCTCTTGAAAGCTGTGAACCTGGAATAAATACTCTCATTGATCCGTAATAAGCTACTACTCCACCCTTTACTTCTTCCTTAACTATAACATTTATAGTATTTCCACTTTCAAAAGCCTTTTTTAAGTCTTCTTTTTCAGTTACTTGAAGAGCTCTAATTCTTGATAATTGAACATATCCTTCACCATCATTTGGAGAAATAACATATACGTCAATTGAATCTCCATTTTGTACAACTTCTAAAGGCGATTTGTCGTCATTAGTTAATTCTTCTCTTGAAATAACTCCATCAAAAGCATAGTTTATGTTAACTGCTACCTCTTTATCGTTTACATCTATAACTTTACCTTTTAATATATCCCCTGATTTAATTCTCTTAACGTCGAAGTCTTTTAATAAGTCCTTCATTGAATCTTCTCTTAATTCTTCTGACATCTTCTACACTCCTTTAAATTACATTATAATAATTATTTTAAGCTAATATGGTATTTTATACAATACTTACTTATAGTGAGATTCTAAATTTCAATTTAGTTAATCGGGCTTAACTGAAAATCTAAATTTTAGATTTAGTAATTTGAAGTTACGCTGTAAGTGTACATCTATGAATGTATATGGGTAGTATGTTTCCTATCTTTGCAAATAAATCTTCAATTAAATTTTTATAAAAAAAAAGTGCCCACAGGCACTTTTTAAACTCTAATTCTTAACTATTAATTTTTAACTCTTAACTATTCTAAACTATGCTTTTTTCTTTACGTATAATATTATAGCAGTAGTTAATTATATCACTACGCTTAATTATTCCAATAAATATTCCATTATCATCAATTACCGGAACGAAATTCTGAGTTGTTGCTAAATTTATTATACTTTCAACATCTGCATTTATTGAAACTGATTTATGTTTCTTTCTTCTTGGTATTTCGTTTATTTTTATGGTGCCTGTATTTTTAAAATTTAAATCTGGTGTACTCTTTAATTTTCTAAGCAAGTCACCTTCTGTTAAAGTTCCAACATATTTTCCACTTCTATCTATCAAAGGTATTGCCGTATATCCATGATGGTCCATACGCTCCATAACTTGTCTCATCGTCACATCTAAATATTCATATATTACTTCATTCTTTGGTGTTAAAAGAAATGCAATATTCATATATAATCTTCCATCCCCTTAAAGGTTAAATTTTATCACAACTTCATTTTACCACATATCTTGTCCTATTTGTTGTTCTTTAGATATATTTAATAAATTCTTAATTAATGTTTATCTTTCAATCTATTTTCATATCTAGAGTACTCTATTTCATCAATAAATGATAAAACCTCTTGATATATTATTTTCCCATCTAGACTACGTTTAACTATTAATTCATTTAATATCTTATTATTACATTTATTGCATATACCAATGCTTACGAACCTCCATCCCATTAATTTAAATGGATATTCACACTCTATTTTTTTATTACATCTAGGACATAATTGTTTTACCTTATCATAATCAATTTCGTGAGTGCTTAAAGCATCTACCTCTAAAGCTGGCATTTCATATATGTTATTAACTATATATTTTTTTATAGCCCTTGTGTTATATAAATGCTTAAATACGTTAAATTCATAAACTGCATCGTTTAAAGCATCATGTAACTTATCACCCTCAAATTTTATTTTTAAATACTTTAAAGCATTACTTAGACTTAATGATTTTTTAAACCCTAAAATTTTTGTAGTGTATTCTTGTAAATCTAAATATTGGTCAATCCATGATATATCTCTATAATTATAATGATTTGCATTTCTAATTATTTCAACTATATCATCCTTTGCCCAAGAGCATATTATATCCCCTTCATCTACCATTTCCTTTAACTTTTCAATACCTTCTATAAATGATAATCCATTTTTTAAGTTTTCCTCTTTTATTCCCGTGATATCTAAAATATTAGGATTTAGTACTGGTATAACTGATGGTTTTATATATACCTTCATTCTATCAATAGGTTGCATATATTTATCAACCTTTATAGCTCCAATTTCTATTATTTCGTTCACTAAATCTAATTCTTTTAAATTTGGAATTTTATTATATATGTCAGGAAAACACTTATGTATTCCGCTTAAATTATTAAATTCCAAATCGATTATGATAAAAGCCAAACCTTCCCCCCCTAACTTATCTCAATACCCGCTAACTTCATCAAGTGTTTTGCATTATGAGTTTTACTTATTCCATTTCTCAATTTATAGTCAAACTTTATCTTATTATCTTCATAATACTCCTGAAAATTAAAGTTAATTAACCATTTTCTTGTATCTTCTAATTCACATAATTCTAAATCATGAGTTGAAACTAATCCAACAGCTCCACTTTTAACTAACTGATCTATCAAAATCTTAGCTCCATCATGTCTATCACTTGAGTTAGTCCCTTTAAATATTTCATCTAATAGAAAAAATACATCTTCTCCTCTTTTCCCTGCATCAATTAATGATTTAACTCTTAATATTTCTGCATAAAAAGATGATATACTTTCCTCTAAATTATCTTCAGTTCTCATACAAGTGTATATATTATAAATTCCACATTTAAAATTCTCACTAAATGTAGGTAATCCTAAATATGATAAAACCATATTAAATCCAATAGTTCTTAAAAATGTACTCTTACCTGACATATTAGATCCTGTAATTAATGCAACTCTTTTTTCATTATTTAAACTAAAATTATTTACTACTGCCTTTTTACCTAACATTGGGTGACCTACTGATTTTGCTACTATTACTTTTTCAGCAGATATTGTAGGATAAGTCCACTCTGGATTTTCAAATGCCAAGTTAGATAAACTAACTAATGCCTCTACTTCTCCCATTATATTTAACCAATTTTCAAGCTGTTTCCCATTTTTCTCTTTCCACTCTTCTAAATTGTTTAAAATGAATATATCTGAAAGAAATAACACATTTATTATTAAATAATATGCATTACTTACACTATCTCCCATCCAACTTATCATATTTTTAAGCTTTTTCATTTCCTTTTTACAATCTAAATCATTACTTTGCAGTTGTCTCTTTAATTCTCTAAGCTTATAGCTTTTAAATTGTTCATCTTGTATAAGAGATAACAAATTACTATATTGATTTACTTTAGATTTATTTCTTATAAACATATTAATTACATGACTTAAATTTCTTGTTAGTAATTTTACTACTAAGTAATTTATTGCAAAGACCAATAACAAATACGTAGCAGGAATTTTATTAGTTATTGCAAGAATTATAAAAATAGTAGTACTTGCTATAAATATATAAGGAATATACTTTATAGTTAATCTACTTGCTTTTTCTTCCTTTGCCCAGTTTAATAACTCTTCAATATTACTATTTTTGTTCTTTTTCAATTCATAAGAATCTACAAATAATTTAGTTGCAAACTCTCTCTTTTGACTTAACTCTTGTACAGCTTGTTGTTCCTTATCTATAATAAGTCTATTTAAACTACAATTCATATTAAGCTTATCTGCTAAAGCTTTTCTACCAAATAAAGTATTGGTAGTATTTATCCATTGAAATAAAGAGTTTTTCCCAAATACATCTAAATCTTTAGAAAATCTGTGCTCTTTGTTTATATACTCTTCCCCCAAGTCCTCAAACGATTTCCATTCTCCATTTATTCTTTTTAATCCATTTTCATTATATTCTAAAAGAATAGTTAACTTTTTCTTTTCATTTAACTTATTATTATGAAAAAATGCTATAACTAAAAATACAAGTAATGATACTAAGAATGATCCAACCATTCCTATTATATTATTACTTTTATATAAGAAATATAATGAACCTATACAAATTACTACTATAGCCAATCTAAGTGATGAATATACTACTAATGTCTTTTCTAGTTTATCTAAAATCTCTTTATTTTCTTCAATTTTACTTTTATAAAAATCATATGGATTTGACATTTTTACTACCTCTCTTAATTCTCTATACTATAATTTTAGACTAAATTTCCTTTTTAATCCACAAAAAAATAAAGTGGACTCCACTTTATTTTTTCTACTCTGAATAAATTACTCTTATCTTTAAAATTATTGTCATCTTGGAAGTTTATAATAGTAATAAATAATAATATAGCTACCATAACAATTATTAATATTTTTTTCATAAAACATTTCTCCATTTTTACTATATTATTCTTTATTATTTCCAATTTTATAAAGAAATATAATTATGATTTATACATTTTTCCTTCAAATATGATCGCTCTCTATTTTGACAAGTAAAAATTAATATCTGAATAAAATTTTCATTTGCTAAGTAATTTAATATATTTTTTATTCTGTTATCATCATATTGAGTAAATGCATCATCTAAATACAATGTTACATTTTTATTACCGAATATCATTTCTATGAATGCAATTCTTAAAGCTAAATATAATTGATCATTAGCTCCATTACTTAAAAGTTTAGATGATAGAATTTCATTTTCAAATATAACTTTCATTTCATAATTATCTGAAACTAATACATTACTATACTTATTATCAGTAAATTCCTTAAATAATGACATTACCTTTTTATTTAATACAGGTCCAAAATCATCTCTTAATTCATTATAAGATTTATTTAATATTTCTTTAGCTAACTCTGCTGCTTTTAAGTTCTTTTCTTCTTCATTTATATCTGATTCAATAAGAAGTATTTCATCCTCTATTTCTGGTATACTACGCTTATTTTTTAATAGATTATCTATTTCATTTTCTAAATCTCTTGCTTCTTTTTCAACTTGAATCAATCTATTTGATTTGTTTTTTATAGCTTCATCAACTTCTTCTTCTTTTGTATAATTCATCTCAAAATCTATACTAAGTATTTCTTTTGCTTCTTCTTTAATTTCTTCAATATTTTTATCTTTTATTAATGCTGAATAAGCTTCATCTATAGAGAATAATCTTTTTGCAATCTCTTCCTTTTGCTTTATTTTCTCCTTTAACTCCTTTAATTTTTCTTCTAATTCTAAAATACTGGCATCTTCTAACCCTACTTCTATTATCTTTTCCGTAATTTCATTCTTTTTTAATTCTATTTGATTATTGAACTCATCCATTGCTTCTTTGATACTTTTTATTTCATACCTTAGAGCATTACAACTCTTATTCAGTTCTTCAAATCTATTAATATCCTCTATTAAATTATCAATATTATCTATTTTAGATATTCTTAAATAATTATCTATTTTTTCTTTATTTAAATTAAATTTATTATTTGCCTCTTCTAGTTTTAATAACTCTTTTTGATCATATTTCTCTTTAATTTTTCTTTCTACATTATCCTTAATAATCAGATATTCATCATATAGCTTTAAACATCTTATTAGTTGTCCAAAATCTACAACTCCTACCTGTTTGTTATATTCCTCTAATTTGAATTCTATTTTTTCTACATCCTTCTTTAAAGAATTAATATAAGATTTCTCTTTTAATAGAACTAATTTATTACTAAAAACTAAAAATACCATACATATAGTAGCTATTGTAAACAAAATAATCTTAATAGGAGAACTATCAGATATTAATGCTAAAATAATTAATATACCAGTTAATAAACTTAAGGCTATTTTTATATATTTATTATTTAATTTATTATTTTTTCTATTTTCCATACAAAACTTTAAGCTCTTTAATTTTTCTTCATATGTTTCAAGCTGCTTTGATACTTCTTCTTTAATATCTTTTATCTTATAAGCATTACCTATATATTCTTTAGCTGATTTTTCTTTATTTTTAAGTAAATCTATTTCTTCATCTATATTTTTATTAATATCTATTTTTTCCTTCAGAGAATCCTGTTCAATCTTTAGTTGTAGTAATTCTTTAGAAATACCTTCACCTAGTTCTTCTATATATCTATATTTTTCAAATGGCTCTTCTAATCTTTTTAATTCTCCTAACTTAGAATCTAATTTCAATTTTTCTTTTCCTTTTAACTCTAATACTTTTAAATACATAGAATAATCTTCTTTTAATGAATCAATAGTAGATAATTCTATTTCTTTATTATTATAAGTTAATAAATTTCTAATACTTTCTTCCTCTTTTTCAAGCTGCTCTTTTTTTCTTAAATAGCTTATAATCCCTTCATATTCTCTTTTTGCTTTAATTTTTTTTAGATATTTTTTATAGCTATCTAAATTTTCAATATCGCTATTTATTTCTTCTCTTTCTTCTCTTAATCTTAATAAACTCTCTTCGTTTTCTAAATTTTTTTCTGATAAATTATATCTCTCATATCTTTCAGATAATAATAAGCTTTGTTTTTCTTTTAGCTTATCTAAACATCCAGTTTTTCTTACATTACTCAATTGTTTCTTGTAATTTTCTAACTTAATAAAAGCTCTATCTATAGTCACATCTCCTTCAGAAACCCCTACAGAATTTAATATCTTGTCTATAATTTCTTCATCTTTATCCTTATTTATTTCGCTTCCTAATTGACCTATAAACAGGGTTTTACTAAATGTAGACCTATTAATATTCAAAAAATATTTTCCTGGCTCCTCTGAACTTATTTCATTAACTTCATCTCCAGTTAGAGAATTTATTATTATTGATGTATCTTCCTTTTTTGTCTTTCCAAAAGTTCTTTTTATAATATAAGTTTTATCTTCAAATTCAACCAAAAGTTCTCCTTTAATCTTTTCATCAGAAGAAGGCATATATCTCAATCTTTCATTTATCTTTAAATCCTTGCCTCTACTATTATTAAATCCATATAACCATACCTTTATAAATGCTTGTATTGTACTCTTTCCAGCCTCATTTTCTCCATATACTACATTAATACCGTCGTCAAATTCTATTATCTTATCCTTCAATCCTCCAAAGGCTATTATATTAACTTTTCTAATTATCATCTATTTTCACCTCTTCTTCGGAAAGACATTGAAGTCCTATATTTAATGCTTTATTTATTATTTCTTGCTCATCATTATCTGCTTCCTTAAGCTTTTCTAACATTAGTTTTACAAATTGACCTCTTACAGAATAATCATTAGATATTTCTTCTAAATCTATCGCTACTGTAGTATTATTTAAAAGTTTTATAAAGTAATAATCATTCTTAACTTTTTCTATTAGAACTTTAATATTTAAATTCAAATGGCTTTTTATCCTACCGGTAAGTGTAATCTTATATAAATTATTTAACCTATCTTTTTTATCAAATAAGTTAATAAGTTTTTCCCTAATATCCTCATATGTATTACAATTTGATATATCAATATCTCTTACTACATATTCTCTTTTATTAATAGGAACAAACTTTAAATTTACTCCTCCTTTATATACTTCACCTAAAATAACACCTTTTTTACCATCCTCATCAAATCCTCTACCTTGAGGACATCCACTATATGCATATGAAGAATTTCCTTCTTTTAAAATTCCTGAAAATTTATGAATATGTCCTAATGCTATATAGTCCATATTAGATGAACTTATATCCTTTATGTTAATTGGATTATAATCATTTTTAGAATCTTTAGATGATATATCTCCATGTAAAACCATCATATTTATTTTTGAACAATCTACTGATTCAATCTTTAGCAATGTTTCTCTCTCATATTTTTTTACAAATCCTGCTCCATATATAACTAATCCTAATTCGTTTATTTCCTTCTTAGACATCTTCCCTTTGAATATATGAACATGATTTGGCCAAGAAATAATATTATAAAAAGACTTTTCACAAAAAGCATCATGGTTGCCTGGTGATATAAATATATATTTATCTTTTATTCTATTTAATTGTGAAATAATAAATATTAATGTTGATTTATTTACAGTAAAATTATCAAAAACATCTCCTGCAATAAAAACTACTTGTACATTTTCTTTTATAGCTAAATCTATTATTTTTTTAAATACTTCTAATAATTCTTCTCTACTATTGTTTGCCACTTCTTTAGTTAACTCCTTAAAAGGAGTATCAAAATGTATATCTGCACAATGTAAAATCTTTATCTTTCTCATCTTCTCACCCCAAAACGAACTTTTGTTCTAATTTTACCATATTTTACGTAAAAGAAAAAGAGATGCAAACTATGCATCTCTTTCCCTTTAGCGAATAATAGATTTTCAATACTTTTCTGGCGGTAAACTTTCCATAAGATATCACCCTCTCAAGATATTGACCATCTTTTTAGTGTGTTTCCTTAGTGGTGATTTACTTTAATCCACTTTCATATTGTTCTACCATTCTTTTAACCATTTCACCACCAACGGAACCACATTGTCTAGATGTTAAGTTACCATTGTAATCTGTAAATGGTACTCCTAACTCGTTTGCTACTTCGTTCTTAAATGCGCTTAACCCATTTTTTGCTTCTGGAACTAATGCTTTTGACATTTCTGATTCCTCCCTTGGCTTTAGGTATTATAAACAGTAACTGATAAAATATTTTTTATATTTTATTGTCTTCCCTGTCTACACTATTATCTTGCCCGAAGGATACTTTTATATTACAAGAAAATCATGGAAAGTTAATGCTAATTATTTGCTTTCTTTTTAAATTGTTTAGTAAGTAAATCTCTTATTACAGCTATTATTATAGCTATTTGGAATGCTAAACCTAATGTTATAAGCTGTAAATAACTAAAACTATCTACTCTAAATACTATATAGGTTTCAACTGCCCATACTAAAAAGGATATAAATGCACCTTTCTTACCACCTAGGACAGCACTCAATATTATAGTTAAAAAAATTACTAATTGAATATACATAAAATCCATAAAAAACACCTAACCTTTTTCTTAAATACTGTCCACTTTTTCATTTTTTAAACATATTTCACGTTTCAATAAATTATCTGACTTGAATAATAAAAGTTTAAATAACAAAAAATATTATAAATTCTATAAATGGAGGTATATATATGAATAGTAAATTTTTAAAGAAATTATCCATACTATCCGCAATCCTTATATCATCTTCAACCTTAATAGGTGCTTTTCCTAAATCAGATAATAATTCTTATATCTTTAAGAAAAATAAAGATGTTATTATATTAGATAGTGATTTAAAAACACCTTTGCCTAATAAGTTTAGAGATGCTACACTTCTTAATATTTCAGGAAGTGCACAATTTACAAAGGATCAAGTAGAACCATTGAAAAAGGCTATAAATAAACCTAATATATGTATTGTAGACTTAAGACAAGAGTCTCATGGACTATTAAATGACTTAGCTATAAGCTACCACAACTTCTATAAACTAGTTAATAATGGTTTTGATTCAGTAGAAACTACAGAAAAAGAAATTTCAGAACTTAATAAAATAAAAATAAATTCACAAGTCAATATATTTCATAAAAATGGTAAATTATACAAATGTGTAGAAGCAGAATCTGTGTGTACTGAAGAAAATGCTGTAATAGATTGTGGAATGCAATATAAGCGTTATGCGGTTAGGGATGGTGGAGTTCCTACACCTGAAACTGTAGATGACTTTGTAAACTTTATAAAAAATAAACCTGATGATCTTCACCTACATTTTCATTGTCATGCTGGTGAAGGTAGAACCACTACATTTATGGTGCTTTATCAAATAATGAATAATCAAAATAACTTAACACTAGATCAAATTCTTTCTTATCAATATAATATTGGTGGAGTTGTATTAACTAATGATGGTTATAGGTTAGACTTTCTTGAATCATTTTATGAGTATATTCAAGAAAATAAAGCTTCTAATTATGACACTCCATACTCTCAATGGGTAGTTAAAGATATCAAATGCTAAAAAAGAGACGGGAAACCGTCTCTTTTTAATAATTCTCTTTAGCCACAGAAATAATTCTTTGAATATGTAGTGTTAGATATACTATTTCATTACTATTTACTTCATATTTATAATTATTTACTATATATTCTTTTATCTTCAATGTACAATTATAAGCTTCTGGATAGCTTTTAATTACCATATTCATAAATTCATCTTCTGAATTGTTATCCTGATTATTTGTTATTATTCTCTTAGAAAAATATTTTAAATGAGTAAGTAATCTATCATAATTTAAGTCATCTTCATTAAATTCTAAAGCAAAATAATATCTTATAATATTTAATATATCCTTAACTATTTTAGTAGATTCTATAGAACTTGTTGTAGTTTGATTTAAACTTGCATTAATAAAATGTAATGCTATAAATCCAGCTTCATCTTCAGGTAGTTCAATTTTTAATTTTTTATTTAAAAAATTTAATGCCCACAAGGCTACTTTATACTCATTTTTATGAACTCTTCTAATTTCACTTAATAACTCATTTTTTATCATCATATTCTTTTTATATCTCTTTATTGCAAAAGCTATATGATCTGATAAAGATATATATATTTGCTTATCAAATTTCACATTTAGTTCTTTGCTAGCATGAGATATTATTTCATGAGATAATTGAAAAACCCCATCTGGTATCTGGTTTATTAACTTTTTAAATTTATTTCCTAATGTCTTATCATCTAAAATAAATGTTTTTTCAATTTTACTTTCATCTACTTCTTGACCTATTTTTCTATTAAAAGCAATTCCACTTCCTAAAAGAATAATTTCTTTTTTTGTTTTAGGATCTATCGAGACAACAACGTTATTATTTAATACCTTTTCTATTATCATAAATAATACTCCTATTAATTCTCTTTTGTATGAGCTTAAAAATTAAAGTATAAATCAATTCTATTTTTACACTTTATAAACAATAATATCATACCTTTTGCTTTTATTTATAATACTATATTTTTTATTAACATACAAATTAAAAAAATAAAAAAAAGACTTAGATAAACTAAGTCTTTGGCAGGGGCAGTAGGATTTGAACCCACAACCAATGGTTTTGGAGACCACTACTCTACCGTTGAGCCATACCCCTTCAGCAAAAATAATTTTATCAAAAGTATTTATTTTTGTCAACTTATAAATAATTATTTAAATTATATTATTTATAACAAAAGATACTTACATAGTATAAAAGATGTTTTTTACTTACACTTATAAAGCGTTTACACCTTTTATACTATGGTATCTTATAATACGTTTTTAAATTAAGCTCTATTTAAGCTCTTATGCATTTCGATCATTTCAAACGCTAAATCTTTTATAGTTTCTGCACTTATTAATTGGTCTTCAGCATGCATTATTATTAAAGAGAATTCTAACTTTTCTCCTGCAGCTTCTTTTTGAATTAATCCAGCGTGTGCATGGTGTCCTTGTAATAAGAATTGTTTAGCTTCTTCTAATTTTTGTTCAGCTAATTCATAATTACCTTGTCTACCTTCTCTTATAGCTTCCATAGCTAAAGATTTACCCATACCTACATTGCTTATGATTTCAAATGCTACTAATTCTAATTCGTTCATAATTCTTCTCCTTTAATGTAAACTAATTCTAGTTGCATAATGCAACTAGAATTAGTATACTACATTTTTCGTTATTGTTCTATATTTTTCTACATTAAGCTATTTCTGTATACTCATTTGTTTCATTCATTTTAGCCGCTGCTTTGTTAGAAGCTATTACGAATGGTGCATAGATTAATACGCTGACTGCTAGACAGATAAATCCAAATACTAGAGCCATAAAGTTTCCGCCTGTTCCTAAGAAAGGTATTAGTGGTCCTGGAGTTGTCCAAGGCACTGAGTAAGCTACCGGTGGTATCCACTCCATACTAATTGCAAAGTAACCTATAAGTACATTTACTGTTGGTACTAATAAGAAAGGTACTAAGAACATTGGGTTTAATACGATTGGTAAACCAAATATTACTGATTCATTTATATTGAATAACCCTGGTGCTAAAGATAACTTAGCGATATCTTTTTGATCTCTTTGTCTACTGAAGATAAAGATTGCAATGATTAATCCTAAAGTCATTCCTGATCCACCGTAGTTACCAAATGCATCATATACTGCCCAAGTGTTTGGGTAAGGTGCTCCCCAAGCTGTTCCCATTTCAGAAACGAACTTTAAGTTTGCTGCATTTGCTTCTGCAAATACTACGTCTCTTACAGCTTGTACTGTATTTGGTCCGTGAATACCCATAACCCATAATAAGTTAGATATAAGTCCAAATGCGATAACTGAGAATATACTGTCACCTAACTTAGTTAATGGTGCTTGTAATACGTTATATACTAATGTGTGAATTCCACCACCATCAGTAACTTTTAATATAAAGAAATTAACTACTGAGAATCCAATTGTAACTATGATAATTGGAAGTAATATTTTAAATGTTCTTGCAACTGCTGGAGGCACTTGCTCTGGCATTTTAATTTCTAACTTTGGTGATTTAGAAAGCTTCGTTAAAATTTCCCCTACTAATAAACCTACTATAATTGCAACGAATAACCCTTGTGGTCCCATATATTGAGTTGGTAGCCCACCATCTACAGCTGATGGATAGATGATAAAGAATACTGAAAGTGCTGTTAATCCAGTTAATAAATCATCTCCACCAAGTGCCTTAGCAATATTTCTAGCAATTAAGAATACTACCATAACTGCTAATATATCTAAAGACCCTTTTAAAACAGGTGCGAATATTGCTTGATAATCTGCTAAATTTGGTATTAATTTACCTAATCCTAAAAGATTAGCTATAAATCCATCTGGTGATAATAAAACAAAGTTTAATAATACCATTAACGAACCAGCCATTGTTAATGGGAATGTTAGTATAAATGCGTCTCTTACTGCACATATATGTCTTTGTGCGTTAAGTTTTGCTGCTAGTGGAACTAGAGCTCTTTCAATAAGGCCATTGAATTTGTCCATAAAATTCATTTTTCTTCCCCCTTAGTCTTTAATTATAATAAATATTATTTATTATTCTCCAATTTTTTCTATAACTTGTTCTAATATAGCTTTTCCGTTCATTGTTCCATATAATCTCATATCAATTACTTCTACTGGAATTCTTCCATTTACTAAAGCATCTACTTGTGGCTTTTGGAATCTAACTTGTGGCCCTAATAATACGATATCTACCTTATCTATTACTGATGAACATTCAGATACTGGTAAAGCGTTTATTTCTATCTCTAATCCTCTATCCTTTGCTGCTGCTTTCATTTTGTTTACTAAAAGACTTGTTGACATTCCCGCTGCACATACTAATAAAATATTTTTCATGATAATTCCTCCTAAAACTTAAATATTTATATTTTTATTTTCGTATATTAATTTTTAATTATAAACTTATAAAACTTCACCATTTGTTTCTATTACTTTTTTATACCAATAGAAACTTTTCTTTTTAAAACGTCTTAAATCCTTTACATTCGACTCATCTCTATCTACATATACAAAGCCATAACGTTTTTGATAACCATTTAACCAACTTAGTAAATCTGTAAAAGACCAAGTGCAGTATCCTAATAGTTCAGCTCCATCTGTGATTGCTTCCTGACAAGCCTTTATATGATTTCTTATATAATTTATCCTATAATCATCATTAACCTGTCCATCTTCTAATCTATCAAACTCTCCCAAACCATTTTCAGTGATTAGTATAGGAAGTCTATATCTACTATTTATTCTTCTAATTCCTATTCTTAATCCTGTAGGATCTATCTCCCAATCCCAATTTGTTGAATCTAAATGTGGATTTTTTATTGTTTTGAAAACTCCTGGAACTCCATAATTTTTTGCTGTTCCCTTCTTACCAGAAGCATTTATTTCCTCAAAATCACTTATTCCATCAATTTCATTTGCTTCGACAGTTTCACTTCTATAATAGTTGATTCCTATAAAATCAGGTTTTCCTCTTTCTAAAAGTTCAATATCACCATCTTCAATTTCTGGTGCCACACCTTGTCTCTCATACCTGTTTAGAGTAAATGTTGGATATGTTCCCCAACAATATATATCTAACCACCAGTGACAATTCATATCTTCTGCATTTTCTCTTGCTAGAACATCTTCTGTCTTACAAGTGTATGCATAATTTGGTGTGAAAGCAAAGCTTGGACCAATCATTCCATTAGGTACATACTTTCTAAATGATTCAATAGCTTTTGCATTTGCTAAACTTGCAATATGATTTGCATTTAGCATCCTCTTATCATCCTTTACCATTGGTGGATGAAGCGCTAATTTATATCCTAATAATATGAATACATTTTGTTCATTTAATGTTACCCAATACTTTACCCTATCTCCATATCTCTTATAAAGAGTTATACAGTAATTATTGAAGTCATCAATAATCTCTCTTGATTCCCAACCACCATATAAGTCTTGAAGTTTTTGTGGCAAATCCCAATGATATATTGTAATTATTGGTTTAATATCATTTTTTATTAACTCATCTATTAAGTTATCATAAAACCTTAAACCATCTTCATTAACTTGTCCTCTTCCTTCTGGAAAGATACGACTCCATGATATCGAGAATCTATATGCCTTTAATCCCATTTCTTTCATTAAAGCAATATCTTCTTTATATTTGTTGTAATGATCAACTGCAATATCACCATTTGTTGATTTATATGTTGTTCCATCTAATTTACTAAATGTATCCCATATACTTAAACCTTTTCCATCTTTGTCAAAGGCACCTTCAACTTGATATGCTGCCGAGGCACTTCCCCATAGAAATCCATCTTTAAATTTATCTAATTCTGAATGAATCACTATCGTTTCACCTCTTTTCCTTCCCTGTGACTAAAGTATACTACATATTTTTATAATTTGTAATCATTTTCACATCATAAAAAACAAGTGCTTAATATTTAAAACGTGTCACTTTTATATAACACTTTGTTTTTTGACATCTTTATAGACACCTGTGTAAACCCTTTCATTTTAGACGTTTCCACAAATTGTATATACATTTAGAGAATTGTATATAAAAAAAGAAAATACACATTGTTTTGTATATTTTCAAAAAAATCCTTATTTATTTTGTTGGGTATTGTAAATAATAGTTATATAATTTTTTTCCTATTGTTTCAATTATATATAAAACAGGGACTTGAGTTGTTATATCATGTCCTTGAGCTTTATCTTGTTGAACATAATAACTTATATTAATATCAGATATTTTTGCTAAAGTACAATTTTCATTATTAGTTATACTTATAATTTTACTTTTTTCCTTCTTTAATCTATTAACATGATCTATAACTGTTGGAGTTTCACCTGATACTGAAAATACTATTGCTACACTATTCTCATAATGTTTACAGGATGTTGGATAAAAAGGATCATCTAAATACATTGCGAATTTGCCTACAGCTGAAATATATCTTGCTGCATATTTACCAAGTACTCCTGAAAAACCTATTCCAACAAATACGACATTATCTACTGTGCTTATAACCTCACATATTTGTTTAATTTTGTTTTTAAAATCCTCTGTTTCTGACTTTCTTAAGAAATCAATCAACATTGCAGTATTATCAGTCAATTGATTACTATTTCCATTTTCTATGTATAATTTTAATTTTACTTTAAATTCAGAAAATCCATCACAGTTTAACTTTTTACAAAACCTCAAAATTGTAGTAGTAGAAACATGAGCTTCGTTTGCTAATTCTCTAATTCTCATATATATAACTTTTTCACTATTTTTTATTATATAGCTATATAAAGATAATTCTAATTCGTTTAAACTTTGAATTTTGTCGTGACTAAACATACTTCTACTTCCCCTTTTTGCTTTAGCTTCTTTTTGTACTACATTGTAATAAAATATAAATTATAAAACAACCTATTTATATATTACCCAATAGTTATTTTGTATATTTATCTTATAATTTTTAAAGAAAAATGACAAGTAATTAGGAATAACTTCCTAGTACTTGTCATTTCTTTAGTGTATTTTATAGTTCTTCTCCTCTAGTCTCAATTACATTCTTGTACCAGTGGAATGATGCCTTTTTCTTTCTTTCAAGATTATTTTTATGGTCTACATATATAAATCCATATTGCTTCTTATATCCATTTAACCAACTTAATAAATCTATAACAGACCAAGCATAATATCCCTTCATATTGATTCCTTCTTGTATAGCCATTTTAACAGCACTTAAATGTTCTTCAATATATTTAATTCTTGGAATATCTACTATTTCATCTTCAATTATTGGATCTTCATCACCTAATCCATTTTCAGTGATATACATTTTAACGTCACCGTATCTTTCTTTAAGAAGTCTTAATCCTGCTAAGAATCCTTCAGGTGATATTTCCCATCCCCATTTAGTATACTTTTTATCATCCATCATAACAGTCTTATAAACACCATCAAATGAAGGGTTTCCTGGCGCCCCAGTTGAGTTTTCTCTTGTTCTTTCAACTTCTTCTGATACATCATTTTTCATAACTCTTTGAGGTTGGTAATAGTTTAATCCAATAAAGTCATTCTTATCAGCAGCTCTTTTTATTACTGCTAATTCTTCTTCTGTCCAATCAGGAGTAAATCCTAATTTTTCAATATGTTTAACAACATATTCTGGATATTCACCTTTTAATATTGGATCATAGTACCAATGCGTATCTACTTCTCTAGCATGCATAGTAGCTTCTATATTCTCTGGATTTTCATCCACACTAAACGCTGGTGAGAATACATGAGTTATGCCTATCTCTCCATATTGCTTTAAGCTCTTATATAATTCAATTGATCTTGCATGAGCTGTAAATACATTATGCGTAGCTTGGAAGTATTTTTTACCATCTCCAACTATTGCTGGTGGGTGAGCCCCTGCTAAATATCCTAAAGCACAGAATACTACTGTTTCATTAAATGTAATCCAATGTTTAACTCTATCTCCAAAAGCATTGAAACATACTTCAGCATATTTAACGAATGCATCTACTGTTTCTTTATTTGTCCATCCACCTTTTTCTTCTAATACTTGAGGTAAATCCCAATGATATAAAGTTACAAAAGGAACTATTCCATATTTTAAACATTCATCAATTACATTATTATAAAATTCTAATCCCTTTTGATTTACTTCTCCAACTCCGTTTGGAATTATTCTTGGCCAAGAAATTGAGAATCTATAAGACTCTAATCCCATTTCTGCCATAAGCTTTATATCTTCTTTATATCTATGATAGTGATCTACTGCTACATCACCATTTGTTCCTTCGAAAGTTTTCCCTGGTATTTTAGAGAATACATCCCAGTTAGAAAGACCTTTTCCGTCTTCGTTCCATGCTCCCTCAACTTGATATGATGCTGATGCTGCTCCAAATAAAAAGTCCTTTGGAAATTTCATTTTTATTCTCTCCTTTATCTCTACTCTATTATTACTTCATTTATTGCTATGTTTCTTACTATATACTTGTCCAAAATTAGGGTATTAATTACTTTACGTGTATTGTGTAATAAAGTGCACTTGCATATTTTGATTTAGTTTTAAATGATGTTTTTAAATGATTTTCAAGTTCTACTCTCTCTAAATCTGACTCTCCAGTATAAACTACCTTAATTCTATTAGAATCATCTTTTAAAGTTAATTTAACTTTATCATCTTCATAATTATCAAAAAACTCTCTTATGAACTTCATTTGAGCCCCATTCATTTCTACTGTATATGTCATAAATAATCACACCTTTTCTTATTTTATTTCTTCTATGGGTACATTCTACACCGAATTTTACAAAATTGTAATAGTTTTCAGTAGTAATAAAACAAATACCTACTATTTAAAATATGTTTCTCATTCGTAACATATTGTTTCATATGGTTATAAAAAAATGAGCTGATATATATCAGCTCATTTTATCTAAGTTATATATTACTATTATTGATAACAAACCTCTTTAATATTACAGCTTTTATAACGTTATAAGTTATACTTTCTGGAACAATCTCCTTTATTGGTTTTAAAGCATTTGCTCCAACCTCAGATATAGCTTTATCAACAACTTTCTCTTCTTCTTCTGTAAAAAACTCACTAAAATCTATATCGAATCCTAAGTCATTATTGTCAGCTATATAATGTTCTATATGACTAAATATAGTTTGGATGGTAATACCTCTTTCCTTAGCTACATCCTCAAAACTCATACTATCTCTCAACATATTAACTGTAGTTACATATGACTTTTCTTTTGCATCACTTTTAACTTTAATCTCCTTGCTTTCTCTAGTAACAGTATTAAAGATAAAACTTACTTTAATTTGCTTTTCATCTATATATTTTTTAATAGCATCCATAAATACTTCACCGTATTTTTCAAGCTTAGCTTTACCTACTCCACTAATATCTAAAAACTGCTCTTCGTTTATCGGCATCCTTGTGCTTAATTCCCTTAATGTATTATCACCAAATATAATATATGGAGGTATTTTTTCTTCTGATGCTATTTCCATTCTTATAATCCTTAATATATTAAACAGTTCATTATTTTTAGCTACTGCTTGCTTAACATTAACTTGTTTTATAAAAACTTGTCTTTGCCCTTTAACTATTTCCATAGACTTATTATTTAACGTAACTACAGGATATTCCCCCCTATAATTAAGATATCCATAGGATATTAGTATATTTATAAATTCTGCTAATTTATCTTTAGTATAGTTCTTCATTATATTATATGTAGATAATTTATCCAATCCAAATTCGATAACCTTTTTATTAGTAGATCCTCTAAGAACATCTACTATCATTCCTATGCCATATTTTTGTCCCATTCTATATGCACAAGAAATAACCTTTTGTGCATCTTCAGTCTTATCAACTAGTTCACCTTGCAACTCGCAATTACTACAATTATTACAATTTTCTTCTACTTCTTCACCAAAATATTTCAATATAAACTTTCTATAACACTCTTGGTTATATACAAAATTAATCATAGTTTGTAGTTTTGAAAGTTCATTTTCTTTTCTTATCGGATCATTAGTTCCAGCATCTATAATATATCTTTGTGTTTGAACATCTGATGGTGAAAATAACATTATACACTCACTATTTTCTCCATCTCTCCCAGCTCTACCTATCTCTTGATAATAACCTTCAATATTCTTAGGCATATTATAATGTATTACATATCTAATATTAGGTTTATCTATACCCATTCCAAAGGCGTTAGTAGCTATTATAAGCTTTGATTTATCATATATAAAATCTTCTTGTGCTACTTTTCTCTCTTCATCACTTAATCCAGCATGATATTTCTCTACAGCTATACCTTTTTGAAGTAAAAAACTATGAAGATTATCTACCTCTTTTCTAGTAGCGCAATATATAATTCCTGATTCATCCTTGTTCTTTTCTATATAGTCTAGTAAATAGTTCTTTCTAATAACACCTTTTTCAACTATTATTTTTAGATTTTCTCTATCAAAGCCTGCTATAAAAATCTTAGGATTTTTAAGCTCTAGTCTATCTACTATATCTCTTCTTACCTCTTCTGTTGCAGTAGCTGTAAAAGCTGTTACTATAGGTCTTTTAGTTAATAATGATATAAATTTACTAATTCTTCTATAACTTACTCTAAAATCATGTCCCCATTGTGATACACAGTGAGCCTCATCTATTGCAATTTGAGATATTTCCATTTGAGTTATCATTGTCAAAAACTCATTAGACTCTAATCTTTCTGGAGCTACATATAAAATCTTTATATCTCCATTTCTAATTTTTCTTAATATCTCATTTATTTCTACATTATTTAATGATGAATTTATATATGCCGATTCTATACCTATATTATTTATACTATCTACTTGGTCCTTCATTAATGAAATAAGAGGAGATATTACTAGCGTTATCCCATTTAAGATCACAGCTGGAACTTGATAGCATATAGACTTTCCTCCACCTGTTGGCATTATTGTTAATACATCATTTCCATTAAGTATTTCACTAATAATTTCTCCTTGTTTTCCCCTAAAGGAGTTATATCCATAATATTTTTTTAATATCTCTAATGCCTTATCCATAAATTCTCCTTTGCCTTTATATATAAACTTAAAACACTTCGTTTAAATTATTAACAGTCATACTAAATCTATTCAAACACTCATTCTATCAACAACTTTCTAATATATTCATTATTAATAGAATACTTTTTAAAAGCATAAAAAAAACTAGCAAGAATATCTTACTAGTTTCTTTGGCAGGGGTACTAGGAATCGAACCTAGCCTAATAGTTTTGGAGACTACTGTACTACCGATATACGATACCCCTAAGTACAATACATATTATATCTTATGTTTCTAATTAAATCAATGTTTTTTCTACTATTTTTTTATAATTCTTTTCTTTTGTCATCTTTTTGGATAAAATAATAGATAGTTAATAATTAAGAGTTAAAAGTTAAGAGTTAAAAATTTATTTTATTTAAGTTTATTGTTCTCTTACTATTAACTATATAATGGAGGATTTTTATGATTTTTTCTGTTAATAGCGTTGAGCAAACTACCGCTATTGGTTTAGAGTTAGGTAAGCTTTTAAAATCTGGTGATATAGTATGCTTAACTGGAGATTTAGGTACTGGTAAAACTCATATAACTAAAGGTATCGCAAAAGGTTTGGGAATTGATGATCACATTACTAGCCCTACATTTACCATAGTAAATGAGTATGATTCTGGAAGATTAAAATTTTATCACTTCGACGTTTATAGGGTATCAGATCCCGATGAAATATACGCTATAGGTTTTGATGATTATATATTTTCAGATGGAGTTTCTGTTATTGAATGGGCTAACTACATAGAAGATATATTACCTAATGAATATCTACATATTCATATAGAAAAAAATTTAGATAAGGGTGAAAATTTTAGAAGTATTACTTTGAAGCCTTATGGTGAAAGATATGATTACATAAAGGAGTTAAAATTATGATAGTTTTAAGTATGGATTCTTCATCTTTAGTAACTACTGTTGCTCTTCTTAAAGATGAACATATACTAGGTGAGTTTACTATTAATTTCAAAAGAGAACATTCAGTTATATTGATGGAAAAGGTAGAAGAACTTCTTAAAGATTGTGAAGTTGATATAAATGATGTTGATGGATTTGTAGTATCAAAAGGTCCTGGTTCATTTACAGGATTGAGAATAGGTATGGCTACTGTAAAAGGTTTAAGCATGGGAAGTAATAAACCTTATGTTAGCATATCTAGTTTAGATGCTTTAGCTTACTCCCTTTTAAATTTTGATGGTCTTATATGCCCGATAATGGATGCATTAAGAGATAGTGTATTCACTTGTATTTATAAAAATATTGATGGTAAACTTACTAAAGTTATAGATTATTCTGCTCTTTCTTTAGAGGAACTAGCTACAAAGTTAAATTCACTAGGAGAAAAAGTTATATTTACTGGTGATGGTGTATACAAGCATAAAGATTACTTACTAGCAAATATTCCTAAGGCTATATTTGCACCAAATCATTTAAGTATCATAAAAGCTTCTTCTCTTGGAGAACTTGGAATGATTGAATTAAAAAATGGAAACTTTGATGATAAAAACTCTGCTCCACTTTACTTAAAGAAACCTCAAGCAGTAAGAGAATTAGAACAAAGGTTGGCTATGAAAAATGAAAATAGATTATAAACTTATGGATAGCTCTCATATTAATGATGTCTATGAACTAAGTAAATCATGTTTTTCTGTTCCTTGGAGTTTAGATTCTATATCTTATGAAATAGAAAATCCACTAGCAAAATATGTTATTGCCGAAAACTTATCCACAAAAGAAGTATTAGGTTTTGCAGGTGTGTGGATAGTTGCTGGAGAAGGTGATATAACTAACATTGCTGTTAATCCATCTTATCGAAAACAAGGTATAGCTTCTAGACTTTTAGAAAAACTTTTTGAGGTGTGTAAAGAAAATAACTGTACTGAAATAACATTAGAAGTTAGAGCTTCTAATATCGCAGCTCAAAATCTTTATAAAAAGTTTAACTTTAAAGAAGAAGGAATAAGAAAAAAATATTATTCAGACAATGGTGAGGATGCTATCATTATGTGGAGAAGAGATAACTAAATAGTTAATAATTAAAACATAAGAGTTAATAGTTCAGGAATAAAATCAATTAATTTGATTATTTAAAGAATCTGTACAACAGTTTCTCTCCTAAACTATTAACTCTAAATTATTAAATATTAACTTAAATTAATTACGCTATTTGGTTTTTTGAATCATTAAATTTACTATCAACTTTAAATATTGCTACCGATACTTTCTTATATAAAAGATAAGTTATTATTCCTACGATTAAAGCCTTTAGTCCATTGAATGGTAATAATCCTACAATAACATATTGGCTTAGTTCTGCTGGTGCCATTTGCATTCCATATGCAGGTAGTAAGAAATATACATTAGCTACTATTCCTAACAATTCCATAACAATTCCACCTATTATCATACCTATAATAGCAGTTTTTTTACTCTTATTTCTATTATAAATCCATGCTGCTGGTACAACTAATGCAAGACCAACTATAATATTGGCTAATTCTCCTATAAAACCTGTTTCTGTTCCTTTTATTAAGAATCTTAATAATACTTTTAATATTACTATAGCTCCACCTGCTACTGGTCCATAAGCAAATCCACCCATTAATGCTGGAACTTCACTTAAATCGATCTTTAACCATGGGAACAATGGAATTACAGGGAAATCAAAATACATTAATACTACTGCAATTGCAACTAATAAGGAAATTTTAATCATTTTGTTTACGTTCTTGTTTGAATTATTCATTTCATTCTCCTCCCAAAAGTTATCCTCTGGGGTAATTTGTTAGAATCTAAATTGCTTGTCTTATTTATATTTTGCTTAAAAATAATTTTTTAATACATAAAAAAGCCCTGATGAAAATTCACCAGGGCATAAAAAACAAGCTAATTAAACTAAATGCAAAATAGCACTTATTTATCTAACTTACTACCTTCTTTCATCCAGACTTTACTGTCGGCCTCGGAGTTTCACCGAATCATACTCATAAGAGCTCGCGGGCTATACCGCCGGTAGGGAATTACACCCTGCCCTGAAGATAATTTTATTAACATTTATTTCATTTATATTATATTCTAATATTTGTATTTTTTCAAGTAATGTTATTATATTTTTTAATTTTTTAATAATACCTTTAGTTTTTGTTACATTGAACACCTAATAGTAACAGCATTATTTATCTATATCTTTCATAGTTAAAGAAATTCTCTTTCTTTTTTCATCTACTTCCATTATCTTAACCTTTATAACATCTCCTACTTTTACTATATCTAAGGGATGTTTTACAAATCTATTAGCCATTTGACTTTTGTGAACAAGCCCATCTTGATGCACTCCAATATCTACAAAAGCTCCAAAATCAGATACATTTCTTACTGTACCCATAAGAATCATTCCAGGAGTTAAATCTTTTATATCTACTACACCAGTTTTTAATATTGGTTTTGGCATATCTTCTCTTGGATCTCTACCAGGCTTTTGTAATTCCTTTATAATATCCTTTAAAGTAATTTCTCCTACTTCTAATTCTTTTATTATATTACTTAATCCCTTTTCAGAAACTCTTTCATTTATATCATCTAGCTTCCTATTCTTTAAGTCTTCTTTAGTATAACCTAACATTTCAATAAGTTTTTTTGTTATATTATATGATTCAGGGTGAACTGAAGTATTATCTAAAGGTTCTTTACTTTCCATAACCCTTAAGAAACCAGCACATTGCTCAAATGCCTTTTGTCCTAATCTCTTAACCTTTAATAATTCCTTTCTAGAGCTAAATCCTCCAACTTCATCTCTATAAGCTACAATATTATTAGCTATAGCTGAATTTATACCAGCAACATAAGTTAATAACGAAGGTGTAGCAGTATTTAAATCTACTCCAACTTTATTAACTGAATCCTCAACAACTCCAGTTAACGATTCATCTAATCTCTTTGGTGTTACATCATGTTGATATTGTCCTACACCTAAAGCTTTTGGTTCAATTTTCACTAGTTCAGCCATTGGATCTTGAAGTCTTCTACCAATAGAAATAGCTCCTCTTATAGTTACATCTAAATCTGGATACTCTTTAGTTGCAAGCTCTGATGCTGAATAAACTGATGCTCCTGATTCTGATACTATTACATAAACTAATTCTTTCCCCGTTTCTTTTTTTATTTCAGATATCATCTCTGAAATAACTTCCTCAGATTCTCTTGAAGCCGTTCCATTTCCTAGAGATATTACTTCTACATCATATTTATTTATAAGCTCTTTTAAAACCTTCTTAGTGCCATTTACATCATTTCTAGGTAATGTAGGATATACAGTAGCCTTTTCTAAAAACTTCCCAGTAGAATCTAATACAGCAACCTTACATCCTGTTCTGAATCCTGGATCAAATCCCATAACAACCTTACCTTTTATAGGTGGTTGCATAAGTAGTGATTTTAGGTTTTCCTTGAATACTAATATTGCACCCTCTTCTCCTTTGTCTGTAAGTTCACTTCTCACTTCTCTCTCTATTGAAGGAAATATTAGTCTCTTATATGAATCCTTAATTGCTAGCAATAAGTATTTATCTGTTATATCATTCTTTTTAAGAATTTTATTTTCTAAATATGATAATACCTTTTCTTCATTTACATTTATCTTTACTGAAAGAATTTTTTCTTTTTCTCCCCTATTTATAGCAAGTATTCTATGTGGAGGAATTTTAGATACCTCTTCACTGTATTCATAGTACATTTCATAAGGTGTAGATTCTTCGCTACTACCTTTTGTTTCAAGCTTTCCTTCTCTTACAGTAAGTTCTCTTATCCATTTTCTATAACTTGCTTCATCTGATATCATTTCAGCTATTATATCTAAGGCTCCATTAATAGCATCCTCTGATGATAAAACTTTCTTTTCTTCATCTATATATTTAGAAGCTTCTTCTTCTATATTACCTTTAAAATCACCTTCAAGTATTACTTCAGCTAATGGTTTTAACCCCTTTTCTAATGCTATTGTAGCTCTTGTTCTCTTCTTTTGCTTAAACGGTCTATATATATCCTCAACTTCTGTTAAAGTTTCACTTACTTCTAAAGCTTTTACTATTTCTTCAGTTAATTTCCCTTGTTCATCTATAGATTTTAAAACTGCTTCTTTTCTTTCTTTTAAATTTCTAAGATAATTTAATCTTTCAAAAAACTTTCTTAAAACTTCATCTGTCATAGCTCCAGTTTGTTCTTTTCTATATCTCGCTATGAAAGGAACTGTATTACCTTCATCTAATAAAGTAATAACATTTTGAACATGCTTTAGTGATATTCCTAATTCCTTTACTAATCTTTCCTCTATATTTACCATAGCTCCTCCTAAACTTATGTCACTTATTTTTCTTTCACTAACTATTATATAATATC